>Ga0272440_1003091_pt1 | contig 12607 bp, 9 predicted proteins | sample SSMMMBAug17_FD_192440 | JGI IMG/M metagenome (GOLD analysis project Ga0272440, IMG submission 192440) | Marine sediment archaeal communities from Little Sippewissett salt marsh, Falmouth, MA, United States - SSM-MMB-Aug17 | ecosystem: Environmental > Aquatic > Marine > Wetlands > Sediment ...
ATGTTGTCGCCCTTTCAGGCTAAGAAAAAAATGTCCGACTTTTTGGGAATGCGCCCTTTAGCGCCTTTGGCGAAAAGAATATATTTTTGCAACTAAATGGGATTGCACCCCCTCGATAATAACTTCCCCGGTCCCGATCAGTCGCGACTTGTCCGACCAATCCGACCAATCCGACAGACTCAAACTGAAAGGAAATTTTAATGTCATTATTAGAAAAAACGATTCAAAACATTCAAACTGTTGATCAAACATATGTTCAAAAGGCTTATGAACGTTTGGATAATCAGGCCAGACCCAATGGCAGTCTGGGAAAAATAGAACATATCGCAGCCAGACTTGCTGGAATATATCAACAAATGGATATTCACTTAACCAATAAAATGATCGTTGTATGTGCTGGTGATCATGGCATTTGTGATGAAGGTGTCAGCCGATTTCCATCAGAAGTCACACCGCAGATGGTGTTGAATTTTATTGATGGCGGTGCATCAATCAATGTTCTTGCTAAAGATGCCGGTGCAATGGTTCGTGTGGCAGACCTGGGTGTCAACTGCTCCTTTGATCCGACATTACCACTGTTTCATAAAAAAATTGCTCGCGGCACTCAAAATTTTTCAAAAAAGCCGGCCATGTCTCGGAGCCAGGCAATTGCCAGCATTGAGGCAGGCATTGAAATTATTGACGAGTTGGTTCAAGAAGCTCCCATTCATCTATTGGGTACAGGAGATATGGGGATTGGAAATACAACACCATCTACAGCCATCATGGCATGCTATAGCAGTTATCCTGTATCAACATTAACTGGCAGAGGCACAGGTATTGATGATAATGGACTGAATCGTAAAATAAAACTCATTGAAGATAGCTTAAAATTACATCAGCCTGATCCTTCTGATCCCATAGATGTTCTTCAAAAAGTGGGTGGATTTGAAATTGGAGGATTATGTGGACTGGTATTGGGTGCAGCCTTTCATGGTATTCCGGTTATCTGCGATGGCCTTATTTCAACCGCAGGGGCATTGCTCGCAGTTGAATTATCTGCACCATCAAAAGATTATCTGTTTGCATCTCATCAATCTGTTGAGATTGGGCATCACTATATGCTATCCCATTTAGGACTGGATGCGCTTCTTAATGTTGATTTTAGATTGGGAGAAGGTACTGGTGCAGCCTTATGTATGAAATTAATGGATGCTGCAACCCGTGTACTTGCTGAAATTAAAACCTTTGATGACGTTGGAATTGTCAATGCCCAAAAGAAAAATGAATAACAAAAAGATTCAAAGCTTATCAATACAAGTATTACAATTAAAAGACGTAAGCTTTATTCAACATATTGATTTAACAAATAATTTGAAATGGCCCCTTTGCTATTATTTTAAATCAATAACAACACCCTGTTTTTACTCATATGTTGCTCGAATTGGCGATGGCTATGTTGGAAGTATAATGTTTCGTATCAGCATGTCGGTCATGTATATTGATCGAATTCTTGTGGATCAATCTTACAGACGAGCTGGTATTGGTGCAAGATTGCTTGAAGAAGGATTGGGTGTTGCTAAAAAAGAAAACGCAGAAAAAGCTTTGTTGACAGCATCAATCAATAATATCATAGCGTTAAATTTTTATTTAAAAAATGGTTTCAAGGTTGATAACATTCGATCTGATTACTATTCCAAAAACGAGGATGGGGTCAGGATGAAACGATTGCTTTAAATATCAATAGGATGACATTAGAACATAGTGCCCTTCGGGTAAATTTTAGATTAGCCTAACTTTTGTGCGTCTTCGGAAAACCTGTTTGATATTTGCTTAAAGTACAGTCCCGCTTGCTAACGCGCGCGGCTCAGATTGAAAGCTGCCGAAATTTTCAGAGCCGCGCGCGTTAGCAAGCGGAATTGTACTTGAACCAATATAAAGCAGGATTTTGTTTTTCCGATACATGAACATATGACTATGACCTCACTTTTTCAAACCCAATAAAAAAGGACAAAAGAGCCGGTATCACAAAAAGAGTGAAAATTGTGGAAACAGCAAGACCGCCCAGTAAAACACTTCCCAATCCTCTGTATAGTTCACTTCCAGCACCGGTTGATAATACAAGGGGTAACATTCCAAACAGACTTGTTGTGGTGCTCATGAATATGGGCCGAATCCTTGTTTTGACTGATTCAATGACAGCATCAAGTCCCACAAGCCCTTCATTTCTGACATTATTAAGGGCTTGATAGACGATTAATATGGCATTGTTCACCACTGTTCCAACCAATATAATAAAACCGAGCATGGATACAATATCAAATGGCTGAGGCGCAATGAATTTATCGACCAATCGAATTCCTACAAAACCACCGGCTGCTGCCAGAGGCACTGTAAACAATATGATGAATGGATAAAAAAAGTTTTCAAACAAAGCAGACATTAACAAATAAATAATAACAACAGCCATCAATAAATTCCATTGAATGGACTGCCTGGCTTCAGTTAATTTATCAGCATTGCCGCCGACCCTTACGTTTGTCCCTTTGAGATTATCTGATTTTTCGAGATCTTCAATTGTATTTTCTATCATCTCCATTGCTTGCTGAAGAGCAAGTTCTGGTGGTGGGGTCACTTCCAATTTGATGGTTCTTTTTCGCTCTAAATGATTGATTTGCATCATGCCCTGATCATAATTTAATTCAGCAATATCACCAATTCTGATAAGATTGCCAAATCGATTGGCAATGATACTGTCTTTTATATCTTCAGGGATGCGAATATCAGATTGGTCGTTTCTTAAAACCAGATCCATTTTTTTTCCTGTTTCAGGTTTATATTCACCAATTTTTCTGCCATCCATAATGACATCAATATAAAAGCCAAGTTCCTGCTCAGTAATACCATTGGCAAGAATTTTGGATCGATCTGGTATGAAATTGGCTTCAGGATATGAATTTTCCAGAGAAGGCACAGGGCGAATTTGAGCCTGATGGATGGTTTGTTGGATGCTTCCAAATAAAGTCCTTGCGACCTGAATAATTTGGTCAATATTATCTCCAGAAATATTGACATCAACAGTCCTTCCTCTTCCAATTCTGTTTTGAAAAATACCAGCTTGAATGCTGACCCCAAAAATACCAGGAATGGAATGGATAATTCTGGTAAACAAAGGTATCATCTTTTTGGCTTCTGTTTCATGTTCACAAATACCGCCAAACAAGGTGATATAACCACCTGCAACATAAAAAATGGTTTCTATTTTAGGAATGCCATCTTTATAATCTTCTTCAAAATAAGGCTTTGCTATTTTATAAATGTGGTTTCCAATATCCATTCTTTTATTAATAGAATACCCTGGCGGTGGAATAATGATATTTAATATTAAATTTCGATTGCCCTGAGGTAAATACTCGGCTTTTGGCATCAGTAAAATGGTAGAATAGATAGCAATCCCTGTTAGTAAGGCAATGGTGAGGATACGTGTGAATGCATTTTTTAAGGTCAATCGTGACAATGCCATAAGGCCATTTGAGATCAACATGCCAAAATTACCAATAAATTTCAGACGAGGTTCTTCTTTTCCGGATAGAGAGTATAATTTATTCGTTATGGATGGAATCACTGACACTGAAACAATCAAACTGATAATAATAGCAAATGTGATTGCAATAGCAATATCTCTAAAAAGTTGACCCGCTTCTTCCTGAATAAATATGACCGGCAAAAAAACAGCAACAGTTGTAATTGTTGAAGCCAGCACAGCCCCCCAAACTTCTTGTGCGCCTTCATATGATGCTTTAAATGCATTTTTACCCATTTTCCTGTGGCGATCTATATTTTCAATGACCACAATGGCATTATCAACCAGCATCCCAACAGCAAACGATATGCCTGCCAGACTGACCACATTCAAACTTCTTTGAAATAACCACATGAACAAAAAAGTTCCTATGACAGATATGGGAATTGCTATTGCAGTTGCCAATGTTGATGTCAGACTTCTTAAGTAGATCATAAGCACAGTAAAAGCAAGCAAACCACCGATAATAACATTTTGTTGAACAAGGTTGATGGCTTTGTTGATATAAGGTGTTTGATCATGAACCCAGTCGATATACAAGGCATTATCTTCCAGAAGTCCTTTATTCAGGGATTCAACAACTATTTTCATGTCTTCAGTTAATTTGAGAACATTGGCCCCCTTTTCTTTACGAACTCCTATCACAATGACCTGATCAGCATTATGCTTTACAGCTACGTCATTGGTTGCATAACCAAATCTTGTGGTTGCGATATCTTTTAAGTACACACGTCGAATACCATCATCTTTTAAAAGAATATCCAGCGGATCATCCTTATGTTGATATTCACTGACTGTTCGGATTCTGTAGTTATTTTTATCAAGGGCAAGAATACCTGCAGAAACATTGGCGTTTGAAGTTTTGATCCTATTAATGACTTCCCCTATGGTCATATTAAATTTGGAAAGTTTTGACGAAGAAATAACGATTTCCAATTGTTTTTCAGTACCGCCGAAAATAAATAAAGAGCCAACACCTGGCACACGCTCCAGATATTGCCTGACCTCATTTTCAAAAAAAGTTCTATAGGTATTGATTTGTGATGATGGCCCGACTTTATTTTTCAACATCATCCAAATAACAGGTGAACTTTGAGCACCTGATGCATCAATAACTGGTTTTTCTACATTTTCAGGATAGCTTCTAACTTCATTTAATTTATTGGAAACTCTGAGAAGTGCAGCATCAATGTCAATGTCCACTTTGAATGTCAGGGTAATTTCTCCCAAATCATTATAACTGGAGCTTTCCATCAAAACCAGACCTTGAATCCCTTTTAACACTTCTTCTTGTTCTTCAATAATATCTTTTTCAATTTCATAAGGGGTGGCACCTGGCCAGGTTGTACGAACAGTAATTTGAGGCATTTCAACGTCTGGGGTAAGCTGAATGGGCAGATGACTCATCCCAACCAGGCCAAACAAAATAATTAATATAACGCCAACAGCAACAGATACTGGTTTTTCTATTGAAAATTTAATAAAATTCAATGTGGACTCCTGTTCATTATGGTTGTGTTGATATAATTTCAATATCCTGATTAGGGCGAAGTCGGTCATTTCCTTCAGTGATAACTGGCATATTCACTAAAATATCTGGATTATCAACACCAATATATTTTCCATCATAAGCAACGATATTTACAGGCATGGACACTGCCTTGCCATTTTTAGCGACATAAACAAGATTTTTCCCATTAAATCTTATGATTGCATCTCTTTTGATCATTTTTAAGGTCATTTGATGACTTGTAGGGACATTAACAGTTGCAGACATATTTCGGATGGCATCAGGAAACCATTTAATGGCAATTTTAACTTGAAATGTTTTACTTTTGATATCTGCAACAGGAACATAATTTTTAACTTCACCAATCATTTGAATGTCAAGAGCATTGATTCTAAGGTGAATCTTGTTATGAGGTTTGATATAGCGGATCAATTCTTCCGGAACAGAAACATTGACAAAAATGTCTTCTATAGAAGCAAATGTGCATATGGCCATACCTGGAGAAATCCATTCCCCTTTATTTTTCAAACGTTTTAGAACCAGACCTTTGAATGGTGCTTTGATGATACTTTTATCCAGTTCAAGTTTTAGTTTTTCGATATTTGCATTGATTTCTGCTTTTTTTTTCAATAATTCTTTGTAACTATAAGAGAGATCTTCATACATTTTTTCGCTGGCAGCATCATTTTTAAACAAGGTTTCATATCGTTTTAAATTTTTTAAGGTATGATCAATTTGAATATCAATCTGGTCTTTTTGTATTTTGGCAATTTTAATATTTTTTTCAATAAAATCTGTATTGAGTCGAACCATTATACTGCCTTCATTTACCAGATTCCCTTCAACAATATACTGATCGGTTATTAAGCCACTTCGTTCAGATGAAACACCAGAAATTTTATCAAAATCAACAACGCCCACAAATTCACATGTTTTGGCCAGTTCTTTTTCAAAAATTCGGGTAACAACCACTTTTGATGGGGGCTGTGCCAGGGAAAGACGATTTAAAACTAAAAATAATAGGATCAATACAATTGAACCATTGAAAAATATAGATTTTTTCATTTAATATCTGCCTCCAAGTAATATTGATTATATAAAAAAATTTTTATTATCAATTTTCAAATTAACATCCAGTATATTGATAATTAGCTTAAGAAATTTTGAGGGCGCTTTAGCGTCCTTGTTCAATTCAGCGTTGGGCTTTAGCCCTACGCGCCGATCTATCTGGGTTTGCCTTAGCCTGCTGTTATAAATGACATTAAATGCGAGAATCCCGAATCTGTACGCCACTTTCCTTTAATAAATGTCTGATTTCATCAGCTCGTTCAAAATCACCCTTTTTTCGGCATTGATTTCTTTCATGAATCAATCGTTGAATTTCCGATTCATCAGATTCAGTTTTATCTTTAGCCATTATGTTTAATACGCTATCAATGGTATTAAACATTTTGATCAATTTTTTGGCATCATTTTCATTAATAACATTTGCAGATTGTTCAGAATGAATTTTTCGAATGGATGTATACAGAACAACTAATGCAGCAGAAATATTTAAATCGTCATCCATTGCCTGAGTAAAATTTTTGATTACTGTATCAACAAAAAGATCAATATCTTTAAAAGGCTTTGTGCCTTTTGAAATATGTATTAATGACGTTAAACAATTATCAAAGCGTTTCAGAGAATTTCTGGCGTGAATCAGATCACTTTCTTTATATTTAACCGGCTTTCGGTAATGTCTTGATAAAAGCCAAAATCGTATTTCCCTGCCAGAATAGCCTTTATCTAACAAAGCCTGAAAACTGCTTTTTGCTGCTGACAATTTTTCCTTTTGTTCAGACAATGAAACTTCTGCACAATTTAACCAGAATTTAGCAGGTATTTTATCATTCAGAGCCTGTGACATGGCAATCATGTTTTCCTGATGCGGAAAAATAAGATGATTACTTCCAGCATAAATATCAAACATTGGACCTAAATATTTATTGGCCATAACCGCACATTCAGTATGCCATCCTGGTCTGACATTACCCCATCGGGTCTTAAAATAATATCCTTGCTTTAATTCCGATAATCGACATCGTTTGAATAATGTAAAATCCCTGGGGTTTTCTTTTTCATAAGTATCTGTATTGATGATAGCTCCAGGGCGGATATTGTTCCAGTCAATTCCTGAATACCGGCCATAGTTTTGAAATTTAGAGATATCAAAATACAGTGATTTTAGCTTTTCATAAGCATATCCTTTGTCCTGAAGTTTTTCTGCCCACTCGATCATATCCCGAATATCTTTACTGGCACGAGGATATTCCGATGCCGATTGAATGCCAAGCATTTCCATGTCATTAATGAATGCATCAATATGTTTTTGCGTAAAGGCTGCCAGATTTTCGCCGGCTTTCATCGCGCCATGAATGGTTTTATCATCCATGTCAGTAATATTCATAACCTGTTTGACTTGAAATCCTCTAAATTCAAGGTATCGTCTTAAAAGATCATAAAATACAAATCGTCGACATTCTGAAATAGATATACGACCATTGGCTGTGGGACCACAACAGTACATCCCAATTTTCCCAGATGATATAGGAGAAAAAGCCTGTTTTTTGTTACCCATTGTATTATGAAATGATATCTTTTTTTCTTGTTGAATATCAAACAAACTTGTACTGAGATATCGTTCACCGCTATCCGGGAAAATCATGACAATTGTGCCTTCGGACATTTGTTCAGCTTCCTGAATTGCAATGGCCATTGTTGCACCAGAACTCATTCCGACAAATAAACCTTCCTCCTGTGCCAATCGTCGGGTCATTTCAAATGCTTTGTCATCGTCAATATTGATTTTTTTGTTCAGTCGATCTTTTTCGTAAATTTCAGGCTGATACGATTCTTTCATATTTTTCAGCCCTTGAATTTTGTGATTTAAATAGGGTTCTACCCCAACAACAGAAATATTTGGATTTTGGTCTTTTAAAAAGCGAGATATTCCCATCAAGGTTCCAGTTGTGCCCATAGAAGCGACTAAGGTTGTAATGGTCTGATTGGTTTGAGACCAAATTTCAGGTCCGGTTGTTTGATAATGGGCTTTCCAATTTTCAGGATTGTTAAACTGATCGGTCATAAAATACTTATCAGGATTTTCCCGAACCAGTCGATAGACTTCCTCAATAGCACCATCAGTTCCCAAATGACCTGGAGTCAGCAATAAGTCAGCACCTCTGGCTGATAATATTTTTCGACGTTCAACACTTGCTGATTCTGACATAACAAGCAGTAAACGATATTTTTTTACCGAACAGACCAATGCCAATCCAATTCCGGTGTTTCCACTGGTCGCCTCAATGATAATTTTATCAGATGTCAACTCGCCAGAACGTTCCCCGGCTTCAATCATGGATAATGCAGGTCGATCTTTGATTGAACCGCCTGGATTCATATACTCTAATTTTGCCAGAATTTTAACATCGGGATTTGGATTTAAACGAGTGATTTCAACCATCGGCGTATTACCAATTTTAGACAGGATAGAATATGACATATTTACCTTTCATTGGTCATTGAAAAACATGCATCAAGCGAATATTTATCATTCTTTTTTGTCAATGGGTTTTTTCAAAGATGAAAACAACTCTCTGAAAGCATTCCGATCTTTATTTTCAATCATCGGAATCATTTCATTGAGAATATCACGATACAGGCGAATATAATTTAACGATTCCGGATTATCAATCAGAAGCGACCCAAAAAGATCGGCGGGTTGATCCAATAGTTTGTAAATACGATCCAGCCGACGTTTAAATGTGATAGTGCTGCAATTTTCAATGTCATTAATAGAAAAACCAGAAGATTTGATACAATGAGCCAATCCCAATGTTGAGAAATGATTCACACCTTGTATCAACCCCATTAATCGATCATGTGTCGCTGGTTCCATAACAGATACACATAATTTCCCTTTTTCAAAAACATTGGTCAACCATTTGAGTCCCAGTCTTCCACGGCCTGGGCAAATTGCCACACGTTGTCCATCAGCATTTTCAACTGGCCCAAATAGTGGATGTGCGCCGACAACTTCAGCAGTTGAATGTTCAAGCATGGCTTCAAGAGGTTTTTGCTTGATTGATGTTAAATCCATTAAAAGCCTTCTTTCTGACAAAATAGGACCGATTTCTTTGATCATTTGAACAGTAACTGGAATTGGAACAGCAATAACAACAACATCACATAAACGCGCCATCATTTCAGGCGTTAAGGTTGTGGAACGACCAACTGGATAGACATCATAAGCTTGTTTTTCAAGAAAATTTGCAAACCATGCCCCCATACCTTTTGTACCACCAAGTATACCAATTTTTGAAAACATCAATCCCATACCATTTCTCCCTCTGGATATGATCCAAGGCGTTTAAGAATAGCACAATGATTTTCCATCCCTTTTAAAGCTTTCTGAACATGAGATTCTGAATAATGCCCCTCAATGTCAGCAAAAAAAAGATACTCCCAGTTTCGGACTTTCATGGGGCGTGATTCAATTCGTGTCATATTGATGTTATGTTTTGAAAGAGGTTCCAATGCTGAGTATAATGCACCAGGTTTATGATTGAGAAAAAAGAGCAATGATGTTTTATCTTTACCAGTGGCTTCAGCTTCATCTCGCGCAATAATAAGAAATCGTGTGACATTATCAGGTTGATCTTCAATATTTTCGGCCAGCATATTTAATTTATAAGTCATTGAAGCCAGCCGACTACCAATAGCAGCTGCTTTTGAATCCTTTTGAGCAAGAATTGCAGCTGCTGATGTACTATCCACTTTTTGTGTGGGTAATTGGGGATAATTGGACCTGAGCCATGATCGACATTGGGCAATGGGCATGGGATGAGAGTAAATACATGTGACCGGTTCCATCGTCTCAGCTATGCTCAGGAGGTGATGGCGAATTCGAAGAAAAATTTCAGCACAAATTTTCAGATCATATTTATAAAACAAATCCATTGTCACATTGACAGCACCCTCATAAGAATTTTCGATTGGAACAATGCCCTGTTGACACACCCCTTTTTCCACCAGACTGAAAACATCTTCAATGGTCTCAGCAGCACGAAATATGGTAGAATGACCATAAAGATAAATGGCTGCCTGATGACTGAATGTCGCTTCTGGTCCCAGGTAAGCTACATTAATGGGCTGCTGAACACTTCTTGCCGCTGAAATGATTTCAGAGAAAATGTGATGGATGGCTTCTTGTTTAAGATGTCCTTGACTTTTTGATTTTAAATGTCTGAAAACTTGCTCCTCACGAGCCATATTAAAGACGCCTAAGCCCATCTCTTTTTTGATTTGACCGACTTCATAGGCCATCTGTTGACGATCCACCAGTAAAGACAAAATGTGTTGATCAATGGTATCAATTTTGTCTCTATAGGGCCGCAAAGGATTTGATGCATCTCCGGATTCTGGTTTCACAGTTTCCCCCTGTTACATATTATTGAATCATTGCAAGAGCTTCTTCAATGGAAGCATTATCATGAACAATTCGTGTCATCGCCTGAACCATTTGGGTTGGATTTTTGTGCTGGAAAACATTTCGACCTATAGATGTTCCTACCGCGCCACAATCAATAGCCCCTTTTACCATCTCAAGAATAGCCCTGTCTGATTCCATTTTGGGTCCACCAGCAATAACAACCGGTACATGACAGCCTGATACAACTTTTTGAAATGTTTCAGGATTTCCTGTATAAGATACTTTAACCACATCAGCCCCGACTTCAGCTCCCAATCTTGCGGCATGAGCAATAGCGTCAGGATCATACTCATCTTTGATTTTTGGACCACGCGGGTAAACCATAGCCAACAGAGGTATTCCCCATTCAGAAGCTTTGTATGAGACATTTCCAACATCTTCAAGCATTTGCTTTTCATTGTTGTCTCCGATATTAATATGGACAGAAATAGCATCAGCACCTAATTTGATGGCTTCTTCAACAGAACATACCAGCGTTTTTGAATTGGGTTCAACAGCAAGTGAAGTACTGGCAGATAGATGAACAATTAATCCCATATCTGGGCCTGATTGACGATGTCCTGAGCCAACAATTCCCTTATGGACAACAACTGCATTGGCGCCACCATTCGCTACCTGTGCCATAGCAGATTTCATATCTGTAATACCAAATATGGGACCAACACTCATTCCATGATCCATCGGTACAATAACACATCGGCCTGTTTCCCGATTGATAATTCTTTCCAACCGAATGGCTTTTCCAATCATAATAAATCTCCTTTTGACAAAATTTTCAAAAAAAAAAGGCTGTGACCAAATTCGTTCACAGCCCCAAAAAAGCCATGAACACTTTGTCTGCTCACAGCCGGTTGATATTGTATTTAAAATTAACCCATGAGCAGATTCATCCGGTTAAAATAAAAAAAATAAAAGTAACAGGCTGAATTTGCTAATGTGTTTATTTGCATTTCTTTATAGTTTTGATAAAGGTTTTTATTGAATAAATTCATCTTTTTCTTCTAAAAAAAGCTGATGAGCTTGTCAAGAAAAATCATTTTTATTAAGGTCATCTTTCCCATGTAAAAGGTTTTTCAGACTGATTAAAATCAGGAACACCGGATTGAGGAGATGTTTCTAAATCCTGCATAAAGACATGATCAAAACCTAAAGAAACAGACATTTCAACAACACTTTCATATTCTTTTTGTGAAATACATCTGGATAATTCCGGAAATTGACCTGATACATACAATGGATTATATTGAGACATCAGTGATAGCCCAATCTGAGTGGATAGTTCAAACGCTAAAAAACATAAGGTCTCCCACGAGCCCGCCAAATTATTGGGCAAAATTAAATGGCGTACCCATACGCCTGATAAAACTGTTTTTTGGGTGTTATCAAATTTAACCTGCCCCACCTGACGATACATTTCTAAAACTGCTTCTCGAGATGTTTCCACGTAATCAACAGCACCGGAATAAAGCCTGGCAAGCCTGTCATCCGAATATCTGATATCCGGTAAATACACATCAATAAGTCCATCCCACTGTTTTAGTTGATCAATATCATCATATGCCGCGCTATTATAAATGATCGGTATGTTTAATCCCTGACTTTTAGCTTTAATCACAGCAGAGCGTATCCAGGGAGATTGGTGGCTGGGAGAAACAAGTCCAATAAAGCAGCAATCTTTATCTTGAAAAGCAAACATTTGTTCAATGAATTCATATTCCGATATGAGCTTACCTTTTCTTAACTGACTGATCTGATAATTTTGACAGTAAACACAGGCGAGATTGCATGAGGTGAAAAAAAAATTGCCTACACCTGAGTCTCCCGAAAAAACAGGTTCTTCACCATAATGAACAACTGCTGACGACAGCATAATTCCTGGTGGTATTTGACAATATCCTATGTCTTTGGTTCTGTTGACACAACAATGGCGTGGACAAATGATGCATTTATTGGATGGCTTTTTTTTTAACTGATTCATTTCGTGAATAATCGTGGGAGGTCT
>Ga0272440_1003093_pt1 | contig 12602 bp, 9 predicted proteins | sample SSMMMBAug17_FD_192440 | JGI IMG/M metagenome (GOLD analysis project Ga0272440, IMG submission 192440) | Marine sediment archaeal communities from Little Sippewissett salt marsh, Falmouth, MA, United States - SSM-MMB-Aug17 | ecosystem: Environmental > Aquatic > Marine > Wetlands > Sediment ...
CACGTTTTGAAAATGTCTGAACAATCAATTCGTATGAATTGATTAAATATTCATGCAAATCCTCAGGTAGAAACTGTTCAACATCCTGAATTGTAATCCAGTGATATCTGCATAACATTTTTGCTGGTTGAATGCCAGCGTTTTGAATTGCCTGCTGATAATGTTCAGGTGAACATTTTATAGAAATCTTATCCTGATCTATTATCGCAAACATTTTTTTCTTGATCCGAAATTTTTCCACCTGCTCTGAATGGTCATACACTACGTCAGGACATTCAAAACACCATGATCTGAATAGTTCAATTAACATTGATTGCCTCTAATATTTTTATATTTTTATCATACTAAAAAAAATTTTCATATATTTAAATCTTCCTCGCTATACATTGCAAGCACTTTTAAAACATAAATCAAATCTTTCAAATTCACAATGCCATCGTCATTATAATCTGGAAAAATATCTGGATAGATATTAAACGACGATCTATAGGATTTACATTGCATTAAATAGTTAGTTAGTTATGAAAAAATAATTCTGTATCAGATTGATTTAAATAAATTAAAGTTTTCAATGCTACGTTCATTATCAAAACATATTTCAAATGGTGAAAATTTACAGTGTGATATACTTTCTGGTTCTGATATCAAATAATTTTTTAATTAAGGAATGCTAGAAAAATAAATTTCCCATTTCAAAATGCTTAATTAAAATTAAACATTAATCATATGCGTACCAAACTGTTCATTCTGTTTTTTGAACCATGATTACACTGAAGAAGATGAATAAAAACACTTTAAATTCATCTTTTTCATCTTCTTCAGTGAAATCATGGTTCAAAAACGAAAATGAACAATTTTAAATGAGGAATTTATTTTTCGAGCATTCCTAATAGATGGCTCCTGCCAATCTTTACTTCGAGTAAAGGGTTTGATTGTAAGGGGGTTGATCCTCACCCATAATCAATAATTCGCCATGTCCATACAATATACATAGTCCATCAGTTAATCAAACGAATCAGAGTTCTTCTTCATTGTAATTGCACCCAATTACAGGGTGCTTGGATACTCAGCTTCTGTCACATTTGAAAAATATTGTAAAACAAACATGAAAATATTAGTGGTGTTTTATGAGTTATTATCGTCCAACTTTGGTTTTTCCAAGTCAGGAGGACAATCACTGACTAACACGGACACCCACATCACGCGTTTGGAAAAACCAAAGTTGGACGATAATAAGTAACCTTAATTCTGAAATTGTTATAATTTTGTAAATTCTAATTCTAAAAAAGGAGGCATGGATGTATGATTCTTCTCTTATTTATTCAAAGATTTTCATTTTTTGCTTCAATCATATGTTGCGCTTCTTGTTCGATTCGTTGACAAATATTAAGAAGCTCTTGTCCGGACATGTTCAATGTTCGAATACTGCGGGCAACATCATTTACACCCTTGGAGGCTTCAATGGCATTTTTGGAAACATCATCAGAAACCAATGACATTTCAGACATCATATGCGCAATTTCTTCAGATTGGATGTTGGCCTGAGATGCATTATCTGAAATTTCATGTAATGCCATCGTCTGCTGTTCAACAGCTTGTGAAATGGATTCAGAAGACTGATTCATTGATTCAATTACTTTTTGCATATCAGAAATATCTGTAATGGCCTTCTGTGTTTGATCTTGTACCCCCGAAATTCGTTTGGCAATATCTTCTGCTGCACTTGCACTTTGTTCTGAAAACTTCGTGATTTCGTTGGCAACAACAGCAAATCCTTTTCCTGCTTCTCCAGCAGATGCGGCTTCTATGGCAGCATTGACTGCAAGAATATCTGTTTTTTCTGCAATCTTTTTGATTACTTCTGTAACCGATCCAATTTGATCTGCTGCAAGTCCCAGGCTTTTCATGGTCTGTGCTGTTACACCTGCCATTGAAACAATCTGTGCAGCGATATTTGAACCATTTTGTGCATGTCCGGAAATCTGATTCATGGCAGAGCTTATTTCCTGAATCGCACTGGCGACAGAAGTATTGTGTTGAGACATTTTCTCTGAACCTGTTGAAATCGATTTGATATTGACACTCAGTTCTTCCATTGATGATGCAATGGTTTCAATATTTGCAGACATTTCTTCTGATGCTCCCGCAACTGTGTCAGATTCTATATTAAGCTGATCAATCTGGCGGGATAAGTTTAGGGATATTTCATGAAGATCATTGGCTTTCTGGTCAAGTACTGTCATTGTTTTCGCTTGAACATCCATATGCTGTTTTCTTTCACATATTGCCTGCTCCTGGAGTTCATTCTGTTTTTTACGTTCTTTTTGAAATTGTTCCAGTAAACTAAAACCAAGCATAAAAACACATAAAAAATATCCAATCTCAACAGATTTTTCTATGATAAAGCTAGATGGAAACAATCCAATCGTTTTTAGTGAATAGGTAATGACGCCCACAAAAACAGTAATCCAGGCAATTAGAAAGAAATAGGATTGTGCAATACCACGTCTAAGGGATGCAATGATTGTGATTAATACAAGCAAGCTGCTTAAAAAAAGAATAGACATGCTATATTTAATTGCAAACTCATAGGTCGTAATAAATGGAATGAATAGACCTGATGCTGACAATAGAATTGCAGATTGAAACATCATGTTATATTTGAATAATTGCTCACGTATGCTTAAAAAATGTTGCGTGAACAGGAGCGCAGATATGGATGTTAGTGAAATAAAAACAGGAACAGATATCATTGACCAGGTATTCCATTGCGGCCATATCCAGGCAGCGGCAATGCCTTTATAGGCCATATGAAAGATGACGTAAGTCATAATAAAAAAAGCATAAATCAAACAGGTACGATATCGAAAAACACAAAAAATAATAATATTCAATAATGAAATAAATATAAAAAATACATATAAACTGGCAATTCCCATAAACACAAAAACTTCATATGCATAGAAAGATGAAGGGCTCCATAGTGTCATTGGAAATTGAATTGATGATGATGATTTGACTTTAATATACACAGTCATATTGTCATTATTTGACATCTGAATGGGAAAAACAAAATCCGGATGATTTAAAGGACGATTGGAGAATGGTTGATTTGTTCCTGTTTGAATATGATTGATTGTATTATTTTTAAGGATATAAAAATCAATGTTATTGAGCAATGGATATTGCATGTGAATATACCAAAATAGTGGTTGCTTTAGATTTACAGCTTTCAAATCTAATTTTAACCAATATGTCGCTTTTGAAAAACCAAAATTTATCGTTTTATCCATAGGCGAATTGAATTGGACTTTTTTGTCTCTGATATCCTGAAAATTTATCTGACTCTTTGTATCTTCAAGCCAGTAGATGTATGGTGCCAGATTGAGTCTGTGTATATTTTGATCTAAATGTATAATAATTGATTCATTTAACTGGGCCTGACAGACTTCTATCAAGCAGGTACAAACAATAAAAATGATGATTAAGACTCTTTTATACATATCTATTTCCTTTTTAATGAACGTTCTGAAAATAAGTTCCCCATTTATTTGCTAATTCAATTGATCCGGTAATAAGAATTTTAATCCATATTCCATCGCCAATTGATTCTCTATAAATAAATCAACCAGTTGCGAATCAAGAATGTTCTTTTCTTTCATATCTTCCATTATTTCAATTGCTTTTGAAATGTTCATTGGCTTTTTGTAAGGCCGATCACGAGCAGTAAGGGCTTCAAAAATATCCGCAATGCTAATAATTCGTGTTTGAATAGGGATTTGATTGCCACGCAATCCCTGAGGATAACCTTTACCATCAAGTGTTTCATGATGTCCCCCTGCAAATTCAGCCACATGAGACAAACTATCAGGAAAGGGCAATTGCTCTAGCAGTTTGAGTGTTAACTCCGCATGATTTTCAATCGTTTTACGTTCAGACACATTTAACGTCCCTTTTTGTATACACAAAAAATTGACTTCATCTTCAAACAGGTATGGCTGAGAGATACCATCAAGATTAAATGTTTTTTTTGAAATCTTTCGGATTCGGATGGCATCCTGTTCAGAAACAAACCGATCTGCACGATTACATGTTTTAAGAAATTTCATTTCTTCTCGAAGCTCAGCAATGAACTGGTTTAATGTTTCAGAATCAGACTGATTGTCTGACGTGCCAGCTTTTAAGTAATCAAGCTCAATACTTTTCTCGATTAATTTAAAACGTGTTTCTATGACATGAATACGATCACAAATGGTTTCCAGACGTGTTGCCTTATTAATAATATGTTCAGGTGTTGTAATTTTTCCAACATCATGCATCCACGCTGCCAATCGAATTTCTTCAAGCTGATCTTCTGAAAAATTGATATCGTTAAATGGGGCATCATGACATTTATTGATTGTACTTGCCAACATCATTGAAATATCAACCACACGTTTTACATGACCACCTGTGTAGGGGGACTTTTCATCAATGGCAGTTACAATGCTTTTAATAAACGCATCAACAAAGGTTTTTTGAGAATTCATCTCCCGAGCAAGCATTTCCGCCTTAATTTTTTCTGCATTTTTTGCTGCCGCTTCTCGCTCTCGTTGTTCTGTTTCCATTTGTGCTTTTCTAAAGGCTTCATCTCGTTGTAATCGATTGATATATGATTGAGAGTGATAGCGAATACGCGCAATTATTTCTAGTTTATCAGGCAATTTAACCAGATAATCATTTGCCCCAAGCGCAAAGGCCTGTGCCTTGATTTTCGCTTCCTCTTTGGCAGATAGTACGATCAATGGTATATGACGCGCCAGTGCATTCATTCGGTATAAGCGAACAAGTGTAAGACCATCAAAATGAGGCATGATCAAATCCTGAAGAATGACTGTCGGTTTATATTTGTTTACCATATGAATCGCGCGACGAGAATCCAGACAATGGTAAAACGCAATATCGCTCTCATTTTCGAGCATCTTTCGGATAGATTTGCCAATCAGCTTTTGATCATCGACCAGCAGTACTTTTATATGATGATCGGTCAATGAAATGTTTGCATATGATAAATCAAGTTCGCCCATGATGGCCTGTTAAACCTTATTCTTTTTCACTGGAAACAACCTTGAATCGCGCCACCAGATCAATAAGTATTTTAGATAATCGAGATAATTCATTGGCAGATTGATTCAACAACCCAGCACTTTCACATGTTTCATTGGTATTTTGGTTCACTTGAACAATATTCTTTTTCAGGTTATCTGTCACCTGAGCCGCTTCTGCGGCATTTTTGGAAACATCCTCAGCACCAATAGCGAGTTCAGCAGTAGATGCTGCAATTTCATCCGCGCGAATATTCGCCTGAGAAATATGTTTTGCAATATCATTTGCAGCTTCACTTTGTTCCTCTACTGCTGAAGTAATCACTTCTGATGAATTATTTATTTCTGAAATCACAGTTGACATATCGGAGATGACAGATACTGCGGCATTTGTTTTTTCCTGAACCTTTAAAATACGTTCGGAAATATCTTCAGCCGCACGTGAACTTTGTTCGGCAAATTTTGTAATTTCACCGGCAACAACAGAAAACCCTTTTCCAGCCTCTCCAGCAGATGCAGCTTCTATTGCAGCATTGACAGCGAGAAGATCTGTTTTTTCGGCAATCCGCTTGATAACTGCGGTGACTTCACCTATTTCATCAGCAGCTTCACCCAACGATTTCATCGTGTTACCGGCAGTTGTGGCCATTTCAACAGATTTTCTGGCAATTTCAGCACCTTTTCTTGCACTATTTCCCACATCGTTCATCGAAGCTGACAATTCTTCAACAGATCCGGCAACAGAATCAATATTATGAGACATTTGATCTGCACTTTGTGCCAGATGTCGAATATTGACACTCATTTCCTCTGCAGCAGATGCCATCATGTTAATATTGGCGCTCATTTCTTCCATAAAATCAACCATATGATCTGTGGCTTTTGCCTGATTTGATACATTGGCATCCTGCTGTCGGGACATTGCAGAAAGATCATTTGCCGATTCTGCCACCTGCGTACCGGCATGTTTCACTCTTGCAACAATACTGTTTAAATGATTTGCCATTTCATTAACTTCATTGGCCAACTGTCCAATTTCATCCTTTTGTCGAATATCCAGATTTTTGGTAAAATCGCCATTTGAGATGGTTTTGACATATGTTACAAGTTGACGAATAGGATTTATGGTAAAACGTGATGTGAGGATGACAATTAAACCCATAAAAAATACTGCGGCAAATCCACCCAATTTAATAATGAGCTCAACTGTATCCGAGTTTTGTGTTGCTTTCTTGATCGTGTCTTCAATGGCCTGATTGGTCAGATGCGATTCCATTGAAATCAGGTTTTTCAGTTGTATTTTAATCTTCGATCCCATTTTTTCGAGATCAGGATATTTTTCACTCGCAGTATAAGAATCACCGGTGGTACAAATCTCAGAAATCTGCTTATATAAAGGCAAAAAATCTTTTAAGCCGTTGGTGATTGATTGAATTAATTTCTTTTCTTTTTGTGTATACTTTTTTTGATGGATTGTTTTCATATCCAGCAAACATGTTTCAATTTGTTGAAGATGAGACTCTGCCTGCTTGCTAATAATTTCTTTTTTTTCACCCATCATGTTGCCAATAATCAATACAGGTATGCTGGCATAGGATTCGCTGAAATGGGCATCAATATTGACAATCCTTTCTTGATTTTTGAGATTATGGGCATAAAACCCCTGTAATAGTTTTTTTTGATCATTAAATTCACTCAGTAGATAGGTCAGTATGCTAAATGTGATTATCATCACAAGAATGAGTGGAAATAGAATTTTATAACTGATTTTCATAAACACCTCATGGTTGTTTATTTTTGAATATACATGCCACAGCAAACAATAAAATGGTTATTGCTTACATTTACAAGCTTTCCATAAACTTTTTTTGTAAAAATGCCGGGTGTATTGGGCTTGACATAACTATATACAGTCCATCCACTGCCATTGGTCATCGCTTTTTTGACAATTTCATCACGAAATTTTTTTCCGCGAACATCCGGTTTTCCTTTATATGAGCGTCCCACTAATGTCGGTTTAAATGGGTGCGCTTTAATCACACAGTTTTCATCGTATATAAAAACATATAGTGATTCAGATGGAATATAGAACTGGCCTGATGGATCGCCAATTTTTTCAACAGCAGACACCCCTTCAGTTTTAATCAACTGAACAGCTTTATCAACCAGACGAATCACTTCATTTTCTGTCAAAGCTGAGGCATCAATAAATGAACCAAAAAGTAAGCCAATCGTTAGGAATACTATTTTTTTATTCATGATACTCTCCTGTTAATCCTGCTGAATCGTGACCAGCAGGTTCTTCGCATTGAGTATTGTTAAAAGCTCTGATTGAAGTTTGCAGACCCCGACTGTAATTGCACGTTTTATGCTCATTTCTGAAGATATGGATTGATCATATTGATGATATTCAATGCTTGTTTCTGGTACGCGAACAACACCATTATGCGTATCCACAAGAATACCAAATAAATCCTGGCTGATTTTGGGCTTAAACAAGATCAGCCGATTATCAACCTTATTGTTGATATCTCTTATTTGAAGAATAACCCGCAAATTTAATGCCAGATATACCTGTCCACGAATATTTGTCAGACCTTTAATTTCATCAGGTGCATGATGAATCGGGGTAATTGAAAAGTCATCCTTTATTTCACGTACATCGTGAATATCCACACCAAATAAATGTCCCCCCACAGTAAATGTACAAAATTGATATTTTTTTTTCATGGTTGATTTCTTTTGTTATTTAATAAATCTTTAACACATGCAATCATTCGATCTTTATCTATTTTTACTTCATGTGTATCAAATCCCATTTGTTTACTTTTTTCCATAGATTCAGATGAATTCAATGCTGACAATGCCATTGCCGGTAAATGCTTATATTTCGGGTGGCTTCTGATTGTTTGAATCAAACGCCAGCCATCCATGACAGGCATTTCAATATCAGAGACAATTAAATCCACTGGTTTTGATTCCAAAACTGAAAGTGCTTCCATGCCATTTTCAGCAGTTAAAACTTCATATCCACTGCTTTCCAAAAAATTACGTATCAGGCGGCTGAAAAAAACAGTGTCTTCAACCAGCAAGATTCGTTCTTTTGTTGATGTCAACGCGTTCGAATCAGGTGAAAACCATTTATTTTCATCATCTCCGAATAATTCATTGATATCCAGAAGTAATGTCAGACGATTATTGACAATGGTACATCCAAAAACACAATCTAAATTATAGTGTTCTTCCTGAACATTTTCAGGCATTTCAAATACGCCCAACAATTTGGTGAAAAGTATCCCAAAAGGCGCACCAGATTTTTTAAAAAGGCATAAATAATATTGCTGTTGAAAATGACATGATGAGACTTCCATGATCCGATCCAGTCGAACAATGAAAACAGGTTCACCATCAATAACGACAAATTCACGATCATCATTTCTTCCCACTTTTTCTATTTGATGTGCATAGATTTGTGTAAGGCGACGTACCAGGATTAGCGGAATCGCATATTGTTCTTTTGGACCATATTGAAATGTCAGGATTCGTTCTGTATTTGAACCTGCCAATTTTTGGCGGACAGGAAAATCACCTTCTTCGATCCGACGATTGAACTCAACTCCTACATGGCGGGCAATACCATCAATATCGAGAACCATTGCCACTTCCCCATCACCCATAATTGTGGTGCCTTGATAAATATGAAGATTTTTTAAGGTATTGGGGAGTGGATTCACAACAATTTCTTCTGTCCCAGTCATTCTGTCGATAATCAAACCAAATCGACGCGAACCTGTTTTGACCACTGCAAACAAAACAGATTGGGATGATTTTCTCGCTGAAGCATAGTTTTCTGTAATTTCCGCTCTGTCTTTATTTGAGTATCTGATAGAGCGTTTCAGCAGTTCATTTAATCGAACAATGGGAAGTAATTGATTTCGCAACCGATAAACTTCCTGATCACCAGAGCTTTCAATGGTGTAATCAGAACCATGATACAGTCGCACCATTTCATCCATGTTGACTTGTGGAATGGCAAAACGTTCATTACTGCTGATAATAATCAAACATGGAATGATCGCCAACGTTAGCGGGAGGCTCATATGCAACTGTATTCCTTTGCCTGTTTCTGAATCGATTTCAATGACACCGCCAATTTGTGATATGGCTGTTTTTACAACATCCATACCAACGCCACGACCCGAAATATCACTCATTTCAATTGCTGTAGAAAAGCCAGGTGTCATAATCAATGAAAATACATCTTTGTCATTTAATTGCTCTAACTCATTTTTTGAAATAATTCCTTTTTCAAGTGCTTTTGATCGAATCATGGATGGATCCAGACCTTTTCCATCATCTGCAATATCAATATGGATCAATCCAGCCTGATGATAGGCATTTACCTGAATGAGACCGGTTTTTGATTTGCCTGCTGAATAACGTTTTTCAGGCATTTCAATACCATGATCACATGCATTTCTAATAATATGAACAAGTGGTGATGACAATGTTTCCAGAATATTCTTATCCAATTCAACATCATTTCCTGAGATATGAATATCAATATTTTTGTGAAATCTACGTGCCAGATCTCTTACAATTCTAGGCATTTTATTTAAAACATTTCCCAGGGGCTGCATTCGCGTTTGCATAACTGTTTCTTGCATATCAGATGTAACAACATCAAGTTCTTGAGCAATATCTGAAATGATAGGATTTGCATTTCCTGATTGCATCAACAAACGATTTCTTACAAGCACCAACTCACTGGCAAGTGACATGAGCCTGTCTATAATATTCACTGATATTCGGATACTGGACGACTCTTGAGAAGAATGTTGTTCTTTGGATTGTGACGATTTCTTTTTAGATACCTCTGAAACGACTTGATTGTGATTTTGATCAATTAACTCTGTGTGTGTTTTTTTGGGTGGCATATGAATGAAATCGCTTTGTTTGATTTGATTTGTCGGTTGATGAACAGTTTTATTGGGGACGTGAATCTCATGACTTTCATTTATTTGATTGGTTGATTTTGGAGCAGATGCTTGTTTTTTTTCCGCAATGCATTGAATTTTTTTAGACAGTTTTTGCTGAATTTGACATGTTGGCGCATGGGTATCATAATCAGAGATACCATTATCAGGTATCATAAACATGGTCACGACCATGTTTTTTTCCATTGGGGTTTCATACACAAGTTGAAGGTTTAAATCTGCGGCATTGAAATCCTGATCAACAGCGGTAACTGATGTTTTAAATTGTGCTTCAATAATTGTTCCCATACTTTGCAAATCTCGGATGAATTCAACCGGTGAAATATTCTCTGTTTCATACAATTTTTTTAAATCTAAATGGATATTGTAGCAGTATGTTTTTTCGAATGTTTCTGAGGCTTTTTGTTTTTGATTATGATTCAAACGATTCCCAATCATTTCACTATCTGTAGACAGATCCAACTCTTCTGATAAACCTTGTGATTCTTCGGGCATATTTTCAGCGTTATCTGATGGCAATTCGATCAGCATTTCAAGAAGATCCTGTATATCAAATGAATCGCTATGGTGAACATCATCAATCATTTGCTTGAGTAAATCGGTGCTTTTAAGCAGGGCATCAATAATGTGACTATCGGTTTGAATCTCTTTTTCACGAATTTTGTCGAGCAAATTTTCCATCGTGTGAGCGAGTTTCGTAATTGTTTTGAAATTTAAAAAAGCAGAACTACCTTTGATTGTATGTATGCCTCGAAAAATTTTATCAATTAAGTTATCATCCGACTGATCTTTTTGAGATTCTATAACTAACAAACTTTCTTCAATCATTAATAAATAGTCTCGGGATTCATCAATGAAATCATTTGTTATTTCTTCGTCTACTTGCATGGTTCCATTTCCTGTTATTAATATTTTGGATCATATTTTGCTTAAAGCAATTCATATGCCAATAAATATGGTGGGTTTTCTGACAAAAGCCCTCCATCATTAATATCATTAAGGAGTATGAATATGAATGGCCATAAAACTATTGATTTAGAAGTATTGAAAACTTTTGAAGTGTTTCAAGGCTTAATGACCCGAGAAATGCAAATTGTTAATGATGTAAGTACTTTAATTTCTTATGCTGGCGGGGAAAATATTCTTAATCAATCCGACCTGTCGATGGACTTATTTATTGTGATCAAAGGACGTTTGAGTGTTAATATGGGGTATGCATCATCAAGAGAAAAGAGACTCCAAAAAATTGCAGAACTGAAGTCAGGAGATATTTTTGGAGAAATCGGCTTTTTAGAGGGTAAACGAAGATCAGCAAGTATTTCCGCAATGGAACCCGGACAGGTACTCAAAATGGATGGCTTGAAACTTCATGAAATTTTTGAACTCAATCAGCACATGGGTTATATCATGATGAGAAATATTGCACTTGTGATCGCAAGACGATTGGTTGACATTAACTATCAATTACGAAATCAATCTTATTAAAACATTGAGGTGGTTATGAAAATATCGCATCAAGAATCAACCGCTTTATTCGAACTGGATAAAGATCTTATCGGTGATGAATCAATTTTATTTCAAAATGAGATCAAAAATTGTGTTGGCAAAGGTCAAACAAATTTTTGTTTTCAATTTGCTGGGCCTCATAATATCGATCCGCCGGCAATTTGCGCATTGATGGCGTTAAAAAAGCAGATGGGAAATGTGATCGAATTCCAGGGGAATGAAAATAATATGATTTATGATTTTATACTGGGGTCCTGATAGCGCGTATTCAAAAAACTTTATCCATATAACGAAAATCTTATATATGCATGGATATGCGTCTCTGGGCGAAGACATGACTGGCAATTCATATTTATCATTTTAGTACCAAGCAATGTTTGCCTTTTCTTCGCTCGGCGATGAACAGCCGAGGGTGCGTTGATTAATCAAGTATTTTTGCAGGAAATGCGAATTGATTTTCTTTCAAGAATCTACCCAATAAGAAAAGGAATCATTTACGAACCAGCAGATATAATGATGGCCCTCTATCAAAGCAACGTAATCGGTCTGCAATCAATTGAATCTCTTTTATGGACTTCATGCAATAGCAAAAGGTTACTAAGGAATGCGCGAAAAATAAATTCCTCATTTAAAATTGTTCATTTTCGTTTTTGAACCATGATTACGCTGAAGAATATGAAAAAGATGAATTTAAAGTGTTTTTATTCATCTTCTTCAGTGTAATCATGGTTCAAAAAACAGAATGAACAGTTTGGTACGCATATGATTAATGTTTAATTTTTAATTATTAAGCATTTTGAAATGGGGAATTTATTTTTCTAGCATTCCTAAGTAAGTAGTCATAAGTTTTCGGGTATAAAAAAGTTTTCGCCGGGTATGACAAAATATTAATCGTCAAATAAAAATGTACGATCTCGGCAATTGCAAGAACAGCGTAGTTATTCCGGGGAAAGTCAACCACAAAATATGCGGGTACTGTATGCCGCATATAATTTTGTGGTTGGTCATCTTTCCC
>Ga0272440_1003094_pt1 | contig 12600 bp, 9 predicted proteins | sample SSMMMBAug17_FD_192440 | JGI IMG/M metagenome (GOLD analysis project Ga0272440, IMG submission 192440) | Marine sediment archaeal communities from Little Sippewissett salt marsh, Falmouth, MA, United States - SSM-MMB-Aug17 | ecosystem: Environmental > Aquatic > Marine > Wetlands > Sediment ...
ACTGATTAATTTATGAATTATTCACAATCCCGCTTGCTAACGCGCGCGGCTCTGATTCAGTAACGCGCGGCTCTGATTTATTAGCTTGCCTGGTATCAGAGCCGCGCGAGTTAGCAAGCGGGATTGTGAATAAGCCACAAGTCAAGCATGCTTGCCGGAAAGACTCGTTGTTTATAGCCCTGATTACATTTTCTCAAGACAATAAGCGCAGCTTCTCAAGCTTTCCCAATGCACGTTTGTATTCAATATGTCTAATTTCCTTTTGGATCGGTAATAAGAGCATTTCCAGATCTGTTCCTGCGACATTGTTTATAATTCTGTCAATAATGGTTTCAGCTTTTGTATTATGATCTTTTAAATAGATCTTTAGATGATGAATGTCTTTTTCAAGTTGATCTTTATTAATTTCTGCAACCATATTGGTTTTCTTATGGATTTGTAATATGGGTTGTAAATTCGTTATGGTCGATTCAAATTTTTCACGAATCCCTTTTAATTTTTTTTTGGCAGTTTCAATATCTTGATTGATCAAATGCGTTTCTAATATCTTTACATGTTCAGAGAGCTCAACAGCACCAATATTTCCTGAAGCGCTCTTCAGCATGTGTGACAACCGAATAGATTCCTTTATGTTTCCTTCGGCAATTGCCTTTTGAATGTTTTGATCTGTATCTTGCATGGACTCAATGAATAATTCGATGAGTTTTTTATATGCCTTGATACTACCGCCAGACCTACTTAATGCTGACTCAATATCAAAACCTGGTAAATCTGGTAAGGAATAATTGTCATAAGTTCCGGGCTCATCATTGGCATTTTGTAGATAGCCAGTCGGTAAAATTCTTTTTCCAGGTTTAATCCATTTCACAATGGTTTGATAAAACTGATCGGGTTTAATGGGTTTGGCAATATAATCATCCATGCCAGCGTTGATCGCTTTTTCTTTAACACCATTTGTTGCATCAGCAGTCATGGCAATAATGGGTACATGATCAAAGTGACGATTATTTCGAATAAATTTTGTCAATGTTAATCCATCGATAACAGGTAATTGAATATCCATGAGTACAAGATCAAATGGTTTTGTATGTAATGATGTATTGAGAATATCCATTCCAATTTGACCATTTTCAGCAATCATTACATAAAAACCTTCTTTTTCCAGAAGCTTTACAACAACTTTCTGGTTGACAGGATTGTCTTCTACGATCAAAATATGTGAACCACGAATATCATCAAAACCTTCAGGAATGAGTGTTTGTTTGATCCAATGAGCTTTGTGGGTACTTTTTATTTTAAAAATGGTCATGATGACTTCATAAAGACTGGATTTAAGAACTGGTTTTAATAAAAAACCATCATGAAGAATATCTTTGTCTGGTTTTAATGTCTTTAAATCACTACATACGTTATATAACATAATGAATTTAGGTGAATGTGTAATATGTTTCTTCAGTTGTTGAATGATTTCAATGCCATTCCCCTGAGTGTCAATAATAATGAGATCAACTGTTTTGTCAGGATGATCCCCATTTTGAATTTTTTGAATGGCTTTTATACTGGAGTCAAAGGTTTCAACGATGAATCCAAACTGTTCAAGATCCTTTTTCATTGTTTGTCGTAAGGTGTCATTGTCTTCAATTAGCATGACACCAAGTTTTTTTAAACAATCTGGTATCGAAAAAACATCTGTCGTGTCATCGGCCTGACGTTCAAACCTGATTGTGAAAAAAAATGTGCAACCTTTTCTTGCCTCACTGGTAAAGTTAATTTCACCACCCAAGAGGTCAACCATTTTTTTACAAATTGACAGTCCCAGACCTGTACCACCAAATTTACGAGATGTTGATGCATATGCCTGTTGAAATGGTTTAAACAGCTTTTTTTGTTGTGATGGACTCATTCCAATGCCTGTGTCTTTGACTGAAAATTTGAGCGTAACATATTCTTCTTTTAATTCTAATGGGACAATGGAGACAACAATCTCTCCTTTTTCAGTGAATTTAATTGAATTATCGATCAGATTGATTAAAATTTGTTTGAGCTTTAATGGATCACTCTTTAAAAAAGTGGGGATACCTGGGGCAATGTCAAAAATAAGTTCAAGGCCCTTTTTATAGGATTTATAAGAAACCATATTGGAAATATTGTTGATTAATGCAAGCAATTCAAAATCAATAATTTCAATAGACATTTTACCGGCTTCAATTTTTGAAAAATCTAAAATATCATTGATAATGTCTAAAAGGGATAAGGCAGATTGATTCGTAATATTGATATATTCATATTGCTTGGGAGTCAGTTCAGTTTCTAAAGCAAGGCAGGTCATTCCGATAATTGCATTCATTGGCGTACGAATTTCATGACTCATATTGGCTAAAAAATCACTTTTCATTTGTGCTGCTTCTACAGCAGCCAATTGGGCATTTTTTAGCTCTGTAATATTTCTTCCAACACCATATAGCCCGATAATGTGACCATCATCTGTTTTAATGGGGTATTTTCGACTATCCAACCAACCCGACTGTCCATTCTTGTCTTTAAATGGCAAAATTTTTTTGCTGATAATTGACTTTCCCGACAATAATTGTTTTTCAATGCTAAAGTTTTGGTCTCCATCTTGTTTGGGAAAAAAGGTATCATCAATGGTGCCAATCAGATCCTTCCAGCTTTGAACATTTGAAATTTCAGCCATTGTTTGACTGGCAGCAACATATTTATGATCAATATCTTTGAAATAAATATAATCATCGGTGGTTTCCAGCATGGTTACAAAATAACTGTTCAATCGGTTTAATTCTTTTTCAGTTGATTTCATCAGGGTGATATCATTTCCCATAACAACAATAAATTGTATTGTTTGATTGTCATTCTGTTTAACAGTGGTTAATGCCATATCAATGACACGTTGTTGCGCTTTGAATACAGCTTCAAAACGCACTGTTTTACCAAAAGACTGATCAATTTCGCTGGTTTTCGTAATCATAATATCAGTTTTATCAAAGATGGTATGAATGATATTTTGACCAATAAGCTCATCAGCCTTACAATCTGTTATTTGACTAAAGGCGGCATTCACATATTCGATGGTTCCTTCTTTGTCCATAATTGCCAATGCAACAGGATTCTGTTCTATGGCCTGAGTTAATTTTTGAATGATATTTTCTGATTGTTTTTTCTCTGAGATATTTCGAAAGGTCACCACTGCGCCATTAACCTTATTGTTCATTAGAATGGGTGTTGCATAATATTCAACATCTATTCCAAACCCATCCTTATGCCATAACATATCATTGTCGCTGGAATAAGGCTGACCTGTTGAATAAGCCTTTGACATTGGACAGTTTTCTTTAGGATAATGACGTCCATCTGCGTAAGTATGATGAATGGCTGCATGAATATCCTGACCCATTAACTCATCAGTGCCATAGCCAAGCATTTTGGCTGCTTGCGGGTTTACAAAAGTCAGTGTCCCATGTAAATCAACGCCAAAAATGCCATCACCGACTGATTCAAAAATTAATCGACCATAACGTTCAGCTTCATTGATGACAAAATGGTTTTTTAATCTGGTTTTATTAAATAGATAGAAAAGCATGATGACCAGAATAAACGCAATAAGAAAAAAAAGCATAAGCAGTTGGGAAGAAATCATTTCATATGTTTCCTTACAAACTTATGATACTTTTGAAGAAAAGATTATGGTAATGGTTGTCCCCTGATCTGATGACGACTGCATGTGAATAGTTCCACCCATTGTTTCAGCAATCAATCTGGCAGAATATGTTCCTAAACCGGTTCCTTTCAGTTTACCAGAGGTTGCATACTTATCAAAAAAAGATTTCCTCATATCCTCAGGTACAACCCCCTTGTTATAAATGAGAATGGCAGGATGTTGTTGATTGTCTAACGAAATACGAATGTTTTCATTAAAAGGAGATGCCTCAAGCGCATTTTTTATAAGATTGTTGAGCATGGAATAAAAGAGTAAGTCTTCTCCCGGTATTTCAAATACAGTTTCATCAGTAATAGGCTTTCCATTAACAATAATATCAACACCTATATGTTGGATTTGATAGATATCGATGTTATCTTGAATAATTTCATGAATAATGGATAAAATATTGACTGGAAGATATTGGACGACATAAGTACCTCTTTCCATCTTGTGCATATCCAGAGAAAGATTAATCATTTTTAAAATTGTTTTACCTGCTTTAATCACCACTTCAAGGTGTGAAATCTGTTTTTCAGTTAAATTATCCTTTTCCCTTAATATGAGCCTGGGGTATGCAATAACAGCAGAAAGAGGTGATTTGATATCATGCCGGGTAATGCGTTGCATATCTTCAATAGTTGCTGCAAGCTTTTTTTCTACCTCAAGCTTTTCCCTTAAAATATCGTGTTTTTCTTTAAGATCCAGATGAGTTTGGATACGAGACAAGAGAATCGCTTTTTTAAAGGGTTTGCTAATATAATCGACCGCACCTAAATCAAATCCTTTTTCTTCGTTGGTATAATCATTCAAGGCTGTCACAAAAATGACAGGTATTTCACCTGTTTTGTCATTGCCTTTTAATGCCTTACAGACTGCATAACCATCCATATCTGGCATCATAATGTCCAGCAAAATAAGATCTGGCTGCTGATGAACAGCAATGTCAATAGCATCTTTTCCATTTTTTGCGGCAAGCAATGTGTATTTTTTTTCTAAAATATTTCGCAAGACTTGAATATTATCTGCAGAATCATCTACAATTAATATGGTTGATGGCATTATCGATTACTCCTTTTTCTTTTAAGGATTACACTAAACGTCTATACCTTGAAGGGATTGGAAATAAAATTGTAAAGGTTGAACCCCAATTTTCTTTTGAATTCACTAAAATCGTTCCATCATGACTTTTAACAATATTATTGACAGTATCAAGGCCAATGCCTGCACTTTTTTCTTTGGTTGTAAAAAAACGTTCAAAAATTTTAGACTGGTTTTCAGAAGATATACCATGCCCGGTATCATGGATACTTAACGCAACCCATGTGTTATCCTTTTCAAACAATTGAATGGTTAATTCTTTTTTAAGTGTATCTCTCATGGCATAAATGGCATTTGCCATCAGATTCATAATAACTCGTTGAATATCACAATTTTTACACAAAATAGGCGGTGTATCTTTAAAATCAAGCAAAAGTTTAATGTCATTACTTTCAATGTGTCTCTGATAAATGTTTAAAGGAATCTTGATAATTTCTTTTAAGTCCCAGTATTGTGTCACCGAAAGACAAGATTTTTCATAAGATATAACATTTGAGCATATTGACTTTCCTAAGGTAATTGAATCCCGAATATCATCACAGGTGTTACGTATTCGATCAATATATCTTTTGATATTATCCTTTGTTTTCTGATCAATGTTTTTTTCAATATTGCTTAAGTCAAATTCAATGGCTTCATAGCATTCCATATTGTTCAAAATATGATTCAGGTCATGTGAAAAACCGGCTGTATGAACCCCAAAAGCCGCATCATGTTCAAGAATTGATATGCTATTTTTGAGTTGATCTTCAGTGTTTTTCATACGTATGAGTGTTTTCACCCAGGCATCTATTTCTATTGGGTCAAAAGGTTTAGTTATATAGTGATTCGCCCCAAGTTCTAAGCCTTTTACAATATCTTCAGATTCTGATTTATTGCTCAGCATCATGATATAAATATCTTTATATTCAGGGTCTGCTCTAACATATTTTATAAAGTCATAACCATCCATAATGGGCATCATAATATCTAACATAATTAAGTCTGGTGTGAATTCTGTTAGAATTTGAAGTGCTTTTGAACCATTTGTCGCAAAAGCAACATCATAGGTTTTCCCTAAAATTTCAGTTAATATATTAATGCAGCTTTGACTATCGTCTACGATTAGTATTTTGAGTTTTGGATCTTTAACGTTTTGCATTGATTCTCCTGTAGTTCAGTTAGTGCCTTAGGAATGCTCTGAAAAGAAATTACACATTGTGTCAGTTGGACAGGCCGGATGGTGCATTCCCAAAAAAATTAAAAATTTACTTATTTATTTGATATAAAAATTGTCAGAACCAATCTTTATATCATCTTTAGATTATTCGGATAGGTCTACAAGTGTATACATTTTTTTTCTTAGCCCTGAAAGGGCGGCAACATACCAGCCCAGGGCAACGCCCTGGGTAAAGATTAACCTATCCGAGATTATTTTGATTGAAAAAAATATCCACCTTCATAAATTAACTGTTATAAAAATGACAAGAATAAAAAAAATAAAAATTCTTAATATATATATATATATATATATATTAGAACTAAACTTATAATAATAAAATACAATTTGTCAACTATTTATAAAATTAATAGGTTAGACTGACTTGTTCTGATCATTCTGATAATGATTTTTTTCTTTAATAATTCGTTTGCGCATGGCACTTAACGATTGAACTTCGCTGCAAACCTCTTGATATTCGCAAGTTGAACAATCGAGCTTTGTTTCATCATGCATTTTCATCATTGCGCGAACATATTGAAATACATGTTGGGCAACTGGGTCAAGCTGCTTGATTGCATTTTCATTGGTTAAGACAATGACTTCACCATCAATAACGTATGGAAGCCTGGCATATAGATCAATCCATGCACTGCCTAAATCAAACAATGAAAAGCCTTGTTTTAATGCATGTTGGCTAATTCTGCTCCATTCTCGCATCTGCTGAGATGCAGCACGCATCATATATCCACAGATATTTAATTTAAAACGTAATAAATCAAGTTCCTGATAACGTTCATAAGTATTTTCCGGTACAAAATCTTTAATTTTCAGTAACATAATTTTTCCAAAAGCCATGTGAGTATCTTTATGTTCAGATAAATCAGGGCCAATAAGCGTAATTTGATTGGCATCAATATCTTTTTCTGTCCATACTAAAAATGCCAGTGATGTTTGTTGCGGATGGCCTAATTCACGTCCTACATCTTTTGTTAAAATGATTTCTTTTTTATTGCTGGTATTAACAAATGATTGATAGTTTTTTTTCCCCATTTTTCTGACATTGTTTTGGGGTTGTTGTTGAATAACTGTTCGAATATCTTCGATTACCTGATTAAATAACATAATGTTCCTTTATTGTTGACGTTGTGTGGGTCTGTTCAAATTAGGGGAAATTTTTGATTTCGGTTTGCGTTTGGGGCGGAATAATCTATCAATAACATCCTCATTTTATGTTGGGCGCATACAATAGAAGGGGGAAGCATATTTCATTTTTATTTTTGAACCAGGATTACGCTGAAAAAGATGAATAAGATGAAAAAAAGTGTCTTTCCGGCAAGCATGCTTGACTTGTGGCTTATTCCCAATCCCGCTTGCTAACGCGCGCGGCTCTGATACCAGGCAAGCTAATAAATCAGAGCCGCGCGTTAACGAATCAGAGCCGCGCGTTAACGAATCAGAGCCGCGCGTTAACGAATCAGAGCCGCGCGTTAACGAATCAGAGCCGCGCGTTAACGAATCAGAGCCGCGCGCGTTAGCAAGCGGGATTGGGAATAATTCATAAATCAATCAGTCAAGCACGATTACCGAAAGGACACCTTAGGAACGTTCAAAAAAATTTTCAGCCATAAAACAGGCAGATTGTCTGTTGTCAGAAATATCAATTAAGGCAGGTCGTTGATGATGACATATATCTTTTTTATACGAACAACGATCATAAAAGGCACATCCTTCTGGTAAATGAGCCATATCAGGAACTTGACCGGGAATAACCGGTAATTGATTGGTTTTTATAGATAAAGATGGGATAGATGCCAATAAACCGATTGTATAAGGGTGTGCAGGCTGTTTGAATATTTCTTTAACTGGGCCTTGTTCAACAATTCTTGATGCATACATAACCATCATGCGATCACACATTGTCCACACAACCCCCATATCATGTGTAATCATTAAAATGGCAGTTTGATGTGTTTTCATTTCTAATATACATTCAAATATCTGCGCTTGAATGGTAACATCTAAGGCAGTAGTGGGCTCATCAGCAATAATGATATCCGGATTCATCATAAATGCCATTGCAATCATTACTCTTTGCTGCAAGCCTCCAGACAGTTGAAAAGGATAATTATACATTCGTTCATCAACATCTGGAATGCCAACTTTTTGAAGTTGGTCTTTTGCGCGATCCCAGGCGGTTTGTTTGTCAATTTTTTGATGAAATTGTTGTTGTTCGACCAACTGATGTCCAATTCGATGTAAAGGAGAAAGGGCTGACATAGGTTCTTGGAAAATCATACTGATCCTATTGCCGCGAATGGTCCGAAGCGCTTTAACTGGCATAGACAGGAGATTTTTACCTTTGTACGCAATACTGCCCGATCGAATAATTCCAGGCGGAATGGGGATTAATCGAAGAATTGATAATGCTGTAACCGACTTTCCTGACCCTGATTCTCCTACCAACCCCAATATTTCTCCAGGATTCAGGTCAAAAGAAAGCTCATTAACAGCCTGAACAAGCTGTTCATCGGTTTTAAAATCAATACTCAAATTGCGAATAGATAACAAGGAGGGTGATTTTTTCATATATGATGTTTTATTTTTCCATTGCCATTGTTTTGACACCACTTTGAAATAATGCTTCAAAGGCAGCAATTAAATCCATTTTCCATGAAGTGTTCATGCTTTTTTCGCTGGCAATAATGCATCCTTCGGATGACATGATTGTGTCCACAATATCCAGATTGTTTTTTCTAAGTGTATTACCGGTTTCAGTATTTTCAATAATTAAATCAGCATCTTCTGGTATTAAGGATTCAGTAGCACCATAGGTCATGATGATTCGATATGGATACAATTGATTTCTCAGTGCATAATCATCGGCTATGTAAATATACTCAGATGCAATGCGGATGGGTTGTTGGAATTTTTTTTTCTGATAGTTTTGAATAAATTGATCAAGTGTATTTCCCATATCTTTATGGGCTGCAGCAACAATGCGAACTTTTCCAAATCCTAAATTTAATCGATTAACAACCGGACTTCCCGGAAATCTCAATCGATGTTCCTTGCACCAGTCTGTTCCAGTCACTGCCATATCAAAATTTGCATTGGCTACATGAGATGGCATGTCCTGAGGACGAATAACCTTTGCAGCAACTAAATTGGGATCTGGAATCAGCGACATAGCCTGATCGGATAGGCAGGTTAAGATTGGACGACGATTGAGCTTTTTTGGGTCATAGCCATTAAATGAAATGCCTGTCTTTTCCAAAAAAGGAACCAGATGATTCATCTGATGACCATCTGGTAATGCAAGATTCAGTTTATCGGGTATTCCTGCCATCAGTTTACCTCCAATTTGAGTAAATACTTTAGCACCGGGGTTAAATCTTTTTCTTTATATGAATTCTGATTGACCACAAGACTTAAATCAGCATTCAATAATTTATCGAGCATGAAAAGCCCTTTTTGGTCAAAATCATTTTCATTGATAGCTTTTAAAATAACGATATGAGCATGCTCAGGAGGGTACGCTTCAACACTTCCCCAGGCAGGGAATATTTTAAATCGTCGAATTCGATTATTGATGGCAAAATGTTCTGCCATATTTGGATATTCACTGACAATTTCTATTGTATCAGTAAAAGATTTTAAATCATTGATGCGATTAATGTTTCCGCCCTTGCCACAACAGACATAAATCGATGGCCAGGTATGCTTCAAGGAAAAAAGAATTTGCAAATTAGACCCCCTGAATCGAACAGTATGTTCATGAACCCAATCCTGTCCACAAAAACCTATATCATAATTGCCGGCTGCCACTTGAAGTGCAACATCTTTTTCAGCCATTATTTTTGCTCGAACAGGCATGGTATCAATGACAGGCCGATACGTCCGATTATCTGATTCATAGCCCTTTATAGGAAATTCAATTTGTTTGAATTGTTCTGCCAAAAAAGGCAGAACATCGCCTTTTGGCAGGGATAAACTGATCTGTTGATTATTCATTGATATCACCCAGAATATAATTTAGAGTATATTTATTAATGGCTTTTTCATGTAAAAATTGATACCCACTTTGAAATCGTTCATGATTAACTTCAATAACTGCGCCATATTTCGAAAAATCATCCTGGTCAATAGCACTGAATGTCACTGTTGAATGAAATCCCATATCTCTCAAAACATCTGATAAAACTTGTCCCATTTTCAATGAGTTGGGAGCCAGATGACTTAAATAAATAACAATATGTGGGCTGTCTGATGTTAAATCATGATCACTCGTCATCATATGACGAATGATATTTTTAGCGTACATAGCAAAACCAACAGCTGGAATTTTTTCTGGAAGTCCCTTGTCTGTAGAAATGCCTAGTAATTTGAACATTTCTGCAGCCAATTGACCATATCGTCCTCCCGCACATAATATGTCTGCATTGGTCTTTCGTGATGCTGTTGAAAAAATTTGAAATCGCATGCCTGTGTAATAGTCCAGATTACCAAGTAATGAAAAATCTATGGTATAAGGACATTCCATTTGATCCAGATGTTCACAAATGGTTATCAGGCGTTGCATGTCATCATCAATCGCTTCAAAATCGGGCCCTTTTATAGATTCAATGATATTCTTAAGATAACTGGCTGAATTTCCTTTTGTTTCCAAAAGACGAATGAGTAGTGATGATTGATCAACGCCCGATAACATAGCTTTGACCTGATTAAATCGTTGTTTCTTAATATCATTCAGGACAATCTGCTGCTGCTCTTTTGAAAAAACAAGGCTGTGAACGATATGCCGAACAATTTCAGGGTATGATAGAAAAACATGTCGGTCGTGAAAGCCCATGTCTTCAAGAATGTCTTGTGCAATAAAGATGGTTTCAATATCTGATGTTACTGATGAATCACCAATGTTTTCAATACCACATTGCCAACGTTCAGAAATATTTTCACCTGAATCAGACCATTCAAAATGATTTTCAACATAGCATAGTTTTTGATGTTCTTGCCTGGCATACAGGTTTTCTGCATAAAATCGAACCACTGAAGGTGACGAGTCTGGTTTTAGCACAACACGTTCTCCTGACCAGCCATCCCAATCAATAAACGAATACATTCGTCGTAATCTGGATGGACTGAAAGTCCCCTGAGCAGTATAAATATGAAGTGGTTGTATGGTTCCGGTTTTAATCTCCTGATAGCCAAATTGATGGCAACGCTTCATAAATGCATTTTCTATACATCGAAAAGAGTGAACTTCCTGAATTGTCAGATCGTTTGGTTTTCTCTTTGTTTCCATTCTTGCTCCATTATCAAAAAGGCAGGCAACAGCCTGAAGGTATAAAATTAAGAATCATTTGATGACAACCATTACACATTGTGGGTCCTGTGCCTTTTTCCTTTTTATGACATGAAATACAAACATTCTTCATCACATGCTTTTTGTTCAATTGTTGCATGTTTTTTAACTCTTGAATACTTCCTGTTTTTTTGGCAAATATGGCGTGACATTTCTGGCAATTATCAACAGCATTGTCATGAATATTATGGTTAAATGATACGTTTCCCATAATTCCGCCATTGATGAGTCGTTTTTCCGGATTTGATTGAGCGAACACAACAATGGGTAACAAAAAACATGCTAAAAAAAATATTACTGTTTGTGAATAGTTATTCATACGAATCTCCATGAAAATATGTTATTGGTTATTTTTTTCAATTATCGTTTCTCACTGATTAACTTATTTGTTTTCACTAAACGAACCGCACGTACATGGAATTCATCAATTAAATCATAAGACACACAGTTAGAAATGCCTCTTAAAAAACTGGTATACCAGGGGATTTTTTTCCCATCATATGTACAGGTATCAGAACTTCCAACAATACCCTGTTTTTGTGAAAAAAAACTGGAGATATAAAGTCCCTGGCGGGAATGACGTGCTTCTGTTAATGTTAAAAGTTCTTCTAAGGTTGGCAGCCGCCAATCAGAATAGCCTGCGTATTTCCGGTTGTTGAGACGATCAATATAATCAGGGGTTTTTCCCCAGGCCATCATTTCTCTTGATCCAGATTTTTGCCACATTAATTTTGTTTCATTGTCAGTGATCGTGCCATTTCGATTATCAACAAACCGATTTGGAAATCCACCATTAGGATTGTATTGTGAATCATAAAAATTAAATTGCTTGATCATATCAATAACCTGCTTTCTTGTATAGGTCATTGGATGTGATCGCAATAAGGATTCATCTTCTTTTGGAATCTCTGGCTTTTGATCAACAGATGCTGCTGCTGTTGTTTGTTTTTTTGATTCTGTTTCGACAGGCAAAGGTTTGGGGGGTTTTATTTCAGGTTGCTGTGGTGGTGGTGGGACACTTTTAGTTATTTTTTCAATAGATTCAAGTTCTTTAGGCTTTGGCGCAATCTGTTCAATTTTTTTTTCGGATTGTTTTTCAGGCTCTTTTTTGATTTCTTCCTTTGTTGTTTCTTGTTTTTGAACTGTTGTTTCAAGTGGTGTCAATGATTCCGACACACTGTCAGATGTTTCCTGCGGTATTGATTCTATGGTTTCTTCTTT
>Ga0272440_1003095_pt1 | contig 12599 bp, 6 predicted proteins | sample SSMMMBAug17_FD_192440 | JGI IMG/M metagenome (GOLD analysis project Ga0272440, IMG submission 192440) | Marine sediment archaeal communities from Little Sippewissett salt marsh, Falmouth, MA, United States - SSM-MMB-Aug17 | ecosystem: Environmental > Aquatic > Marine > Wetlands > Sediment ...
ATTGTATGACCCTGATGGTGTTCGAGAAATTATTTCCGCATACTTTTGAATTGCTCTTTCATTGTTGAGCTATAATTTGGAAACAAATCTATGACCCAATCCAAGAATCAAAAATCTATAGAAATATATTAATGGTTCATATTTATATTATAAACGTTTTATGCAAAGGAGGTTATCATGTCGAAAATTAAATGTATGATGCTTATTGGTATGTGTTTAATGGTTACATTATCAACAAATCATTCAAAAGCAGCACCAGCGAAATACCATCTAAAAATGGCAACAATGGCGCCAAAAACTGTTGGATGGGCCAGGCATATCCGGAATATTATGCATCCAGCCATTAAAAAGGCCACTGATGGTCAGGTCAAGCTCAAATGGTACTGGGGTGGTGTGATGGGCGATGATCGTGATTATGTGCAAAAAATGCAAATTGGTCAGCTGGATGGTGCGGCCCTCAGCGGTCAAGGCGTCGTTCTCGCCTGTCCGGAAATGGCTGTTGTGGAGTTACCATTTATGTTTGAAAACTATGAAGAAGTTGATTATATTCGCAAAGTAATGCGTGATGACTTTGATCAGATTGCCAGTCAAAATGGGTATAAAATTTTTATCTGGGCAGATCAGGATTTTGATCAGATCTATTCTGTAAAATATGAGATGTCTAAATTGTCAGATTTTAAAAAAGCAAGCATTCTTACATGGTATGGCGATTTGGAAATGGCGCTTCTGTCTGAATTGGGTGCAGATCCCATTCCTGTTACAGTACCAGAAATATCTTCATCCATCAGGCAGGGCATAGTGGATACCTTTATTGCACCATCTGTTTGGGTGATTGGCAGCCAGATGTATACAATCATGGCATATGTAAATCCTGTCAAAATCCGGTATTCTCCAGCGGCGGCTTTTATTACGTTGAAATCCTGGAACAAAATTCCAAAAAAGTACCATACAAGACTGCTTAAACTTCGCGATACTGCAGCGGTAACGTTTTGTAATAAATGCCGAGAAGACAGTGTCAAGGCATACAATGCAATGATTAAATATGGTATCAAAGAGGCCAAAATGACACCCACTGATCTGGCAGACTTAAAATCTCGAACAACAAAAATCTGGTACGATCTGGCGGGAAAAAAATATCAGAAAAAAACACTGGATCGATTAATGGAACATCTGGAAAATTTTCGCCATTAATGAATCAAGTAATTCCTTGCGAATCCACGTCAACATACTTTTAGGGCGCTGATTTCTTTGCCCTGAAAGGCCTGTAACATATACTTGGCCGCTCTGCCGCCTAATCATTGGTGGTATAATAGGCAGCAGAGTCGCCGGGCATGTATTCCCAGGCAGAGCCTGGGAACGAGAAAAGTGATAACTGGTCTCAGAGATTCATTGCCTCATTCCACTACAGATTTTAAGTATTTTAATCAAATGCAACAAATCTTTTGTATCACCTGATGATAATTTTTGAAATTCTTGAATTGCATGAATCAGGTTAATTGTTGTCTGAGAATCAGGATTAACGCAGACATTAAAGACATCGCTCACCTGGTCATTGTATGAGAAACCACCTTGAACGATTTCATCCATATTTTCGTTTATGCGAAATTTTTGAATGCTTACTGGTGTTGTTCCAGGCGGTTGACTGAGTACTTCAAAGGTTAATATCATCACATTGCCGCTTTTGGGATCCAGCTGAACCGATGGTGTTGCATGAAATCCAAACCATGCAGAATTTTTTTCATTCATATTTGGGGTCAGTTCGTAATCAATCAGTTCTGTCTGGGAGGTATCAGCGTTGACCAGTCTTACCTTGTCTTGATTAAAGTTGATCAAGATCTCAAGTCCTTGCACTGTGTATGGTTTGCTTAAAACAACTGGTATTTGCAATGTCTCTCCAATCATTGTAGGAATCAAGATAGGGTCACTTTCAGCATCTCTTTTTCGGCGTTTTCGCATATGATTATCAGGCCAGTTTCCAGTGACATCACCCAGCCGAACGCCGATAAAATCAATATCTGATTGATCTGATTGCAAATCTACGATGGTATGAGTTGATTGATAATCAATATCATAATCATTGATTGGCACAGACCAATGGGAGCAATTATCAATAGGACCATTGATAAACGTCCAATGAACATTATCTGGATTCAATTCTGTAATCAAGCCAGCGGAATATCGGGCAACCAATGAGGTGTCCATAGAACTGGTATCTGCATTAAGGGAGACATCAGCAGCAATCAGTTGATAACAATCCAGGTCGTGCAATCGTACAATGGAGCGGGCGATGAGGGATGCATCCATTGGGCTGACACTTTCATCCATTGTGTCTGGATTGCGTGATACTTCAACACTATAATCCCCAGCAGGCACATTGGTAAATGTATAATGACCATATTCATCAGTCACAGCATTATAGTCTTCATTACCGCGTAATATAACATCAGCTCTGGACATAGGGTAAGTATTTTTAAAATAACTCACTGTGCCAGATACTGAAAAACGAACCGCCTGAATATTAACAGATACAACAGATGAAATGGATGCGTATTCATCACTCAACCATAGGGTAATCTGGCCCATACCAAATTGATTGGGTTGTGGCGCAACAGTCATTGATAATTGAGCTTCACCTGATGGTCCCGGCAAAATGGACCAGGTTTCGTCTTCATTATAGATCAAGCCCAGGCCTGAAAATGTGACACCAGTATATGCAATAAGGCCGGCATTATCAGTTGTAGCATACAAAGACAGTGCCGCAGAATCAATGTCTGATACTGAAAACTGAGTTTTTGCAATCTTGTTTTCATTCATTTCTATAGATGAATGGATATCTATTTCTGGCAAATCGTTCACATTGACAATCGTAAGAGAAAAGCTGTCGGAAATGCTGGTGTCGTATAAATCAGTTGCTTTTACTTTAATATGAATTTGTCCAATATCCGAATTTGTGGGGGTACCAGAAAAAGTGAGTCCCGATGGATCAAAGATCAGCCAGGATGGTAATTCCTGGCTATTTGTTTGCCGGGCAGTATAAGAGAGGCTGTCGTTTTCATCAATATCAACAAAAACAGATACCAATGAATACTCAAATAAACTGTCTTCCAATATGGTTTGATCCATCAATGAAGAATCAATCATCGGGGGATCATTGACTGGCAAAACAGTGATTGTCACACTTGCAGCATTTGATTCAGCCATGCTGTCACCTGCTACAAATGTCAGGATTTGCTGGCCTGAATAGTCAGGCTCTGGTGTGTAGGTCAACTCTCCAGTCTTATTATTGAATATTAAATCTCCCTGAGGTTGGGTAGTTAAAGTATAGGTTAAATTGTCTGATTCATCCAAATCAGTGGCCTTTAAGGTGTATGTACCCGATGTGTCTTCATCAAAAGACAGGCTACCATCAAAAGCAATGGGTGCATCATTGTAATCGAAATTACGAACAAGCTGGGCAGCAGCCACATTTCCCAGAGACGCACTATCTTGAGCGACATCCGCAGGAATATCTACAGTAATGAGGCCCTGTTTGTCAGGCTTGAGTACGCAACTATAGGAAGACAACACACCTTCAAATTGATCCACAACAGCATTGGTAACATAAATATCTAAGGCGTCGAAACCAGTGACATCTGTGCTGAATTGAATGTTAAGAGGGATGGGTGAGATATCAGTGGTTTCAGGTGAACTGGATGATAGTGTGACTGTCGGTCGATCACTGGCATAGGTGCGATGCAGTTCTAATGAGCTTACATTGGTATTGCCTGCGCGATCCATCGCCACACCCGATTGTATCAAGAGGGTAACATCACCCTGTGCGCCAGGCACCAGATTCAGGGTAAATGTTTGTGTAAAGTTGGCCAGGGGATCAATATGTTGTAAGTTGGATGCCACGCCATTGGTAATGGATAAATCTGATAATGTAAAATTTTCAACAGGTTCTGAAAAAACAACACTGACTGGAATTGGTGACTCTGCGACCTGCTCGCTGGTTGACGATGCCAGGACAACTGTGGGGGCGACTATGTCAAAGTCGATTTGTATCATTTGAGATGTGACATTGGCATTACCCGCCGGATCAGTAAAAGCATCTGTTTGTACGAGTACAGTCAACAGTCCGGGCTCAGCAGGGATTAGTTGAAAGGATGCAATCGAACCATTGACAGAAAAATTCACCACATCTGAAACGCCCTGGGTTTGAATGTCTGCACTGTTGAGTCCTGTAATCAATTCATTACAAACAAGTGTAACTGGTATTGGTGATTGATTACTGGCCTGATTTGCTATTGTTTGCAATTCAAAGGTGGGTGGTTGAATATCATAAGTCAATTGCAATTCATTGCTTTTCCGATTGGTATTTCCAGACTTTGAAAAAACAGTGTCTTCTGGAATCAAGATCGTAACAAGTCCCTCACTTTGGGGGGAAATGTTGAATGAAAAGATTGTTTCAGTACCCACAATATCGCCTTGAAGGGTCGCATTGGTTAAAATAATGTCATTAGGTTCAAGATTTTCAACCGGTGTCGTGAATGTCGCTTTACAGGCAATGGATGATTGATTGGTCATATCCGCCATTTCTGTGGTGATCAGAATATCGGGTTGTGTCAAATCATAAATCCGCACAAATGGTTCAGCAGCCTGATTGCCATTGCCCGCAAGGTCAATGGCGGCATTTTCTGCAATCTGAACTGAAACTTCACCTTCTCCTGGCGGAATGAGGTCAAAAGTGAATATTTGAGCATAGCTGTTGTCCATATCCAGGCTGAAAAAGTTTTTTACAGAACCATAGGTGACAACATCAGTTGATTCAAATCCTTTGACCTTTTCATCAAAGGTAATGGTTATTGGAATGGGAGATATATTGGTGGTTTCTCGTGTACTGGATGTTATCGCTATTGATGGCGATACTGAGTCATAATAACGCACCAGTGTTTCGGACATGGTGTTACCATTGCCTGCTGTATCAAAGGAAACATTTTCAGGAATAACTATCTCCACCGGACCTTGATTGGCCGGAATGAGGGTCATGAAATAATCGTTGCCTGTATGGCTGAATGATGTAATTTCTGAAACATTTACTTTTTGAATACTTTGGGCGTCAAAGGACTTTATCGGTTCAGAAAAAGATACTGTTGCAGAAATAGCGGGTTCACGTGTATATTCCGGTGTAATTGATGACACCGAGACCTGGGGCGCAACAGGATCATATATGCGAATCAGGGTATCTGAGGGCTCATTACCATTTCCAGCGACATCCACTGCTTTGTTGTCTGGAATCTGAATGGATAACTCACCGGCCCCCACAGGAATTATTTTTAATGTATAACGATCATTTTCGCCGGTCAGGGTGTCCACCTGGCAATTGTTTACAAAAATATCTGATGCAACGAGATCAGTGACCGGTTCGCTAAATAAAATATCAATGGTTATTTCAGTTTCATTGGTTTCTTGTGCAGATTGTGACGAAATACTGACTGATGGTGGAATCGTGTCCAGATTCAATGTGTTCATTGCCTTGGTGCGGTTGTCGGCCCGATCCCTAAATTGAACATAAATGGTTTTAAGGCCCTGACCTTCAGTCAATTCCCATATTTTGGGACTTACCAATGGTTCCCACTGACCACCAACACCATGTGCGGTATTACTGAGATACATTTCAATGGCGTTGTTTGCCCCTAAAATGAGTGTTATTATTCGAGACGTCGAATATTGACTCGTAACAAGAATCGGATTTGTGGGCCCTTTTGTATCAATTCGAATGGGACCAAAGGAACTGGTTTCCCCAATTTCATCCTCTGTGCTGGTAGCAGCAATATGAAAATAGACACTGATATCATCCACTTCACCATAATCAGTGCTGACAATTTCCAAAGCATCAATGGGTTGAATGGTCAGCGTATTTTCTTCATTAAAGACAAATAATTGGTTACTATTAAACGTTGTATAATAGCCCCGAATCTCACTGGTGTTTTCAGGAGGACGCCAACTCATCTTTATAATCCCATTTTGTGAAGGGGTATTAACTACATGTGATACTGAGCGCAAAGATTGCACCGCATCAGGAACAACTGCATATGTGGTTGCTGTTGTTCCCAAAATGACTACAAGCATGATTGTTGAAAAAATACAATTAAATGTTTTCATGGATATCCTCCCAAGCTTAAAATGGTTTATAAAAAAATCAATATAATGACTTTCCATTATTTGCGCCTATTGTAGTCTGATAATATAGCACATGTTAAAGGAACAATATACCATTTTTTTATACTAATTAATCCCCCATGATTTCAAATCTGCACTAAAAATATGATGTTCATGCAGCCATTTTTCAGATCCTTTCCGAAATCCTTTGGCACTGAAATAAATGGGACAGATACAAATGTCTTGATAACCTTGTTGTTTTAAGGCGTTTGTGAATAATTCAATTTTTTGAACAAAGTCCTGCATTTCTTTTTTGGTTGGCAGTTGTTTTTCATCCCTGTGTTTAAATTCAAATACTAAACAACGATAGCCATTGTCTGAAATGCCCTCAATGAGTAAATCCAGTTCTAGGGCAAACGTGTTTGGGGTTTGAAGATAATAATTCAAGTATATCATTCCAATGGTCAGGGAATGGGTCATGGTCAGTCTGTTATGTTTTTTCACATGAGCAGGCATGGGACGTAATTTTTTTTCAAAACCGGCCAATGGTTTTCCTTGTTTGCGGTATTGATTCATTTCACGCCAGACAATTATTTCTAACAGTCGTCCTTTTAGCTCATTGACTTTTGACGAGAGAGATCTGTTTTTTTCTTCCAGCTCTTTTACCTTATTTTTGATTTCAGCCTGTAAATCAAAGGGTTTATTATAGATTTCATAATAATAACGTTGTCTAAAAATAAAATCCAGCACATCATCTGGAATACCGCGATAGTGGTAACTGGATACAGTGGGCTGAATCAATCCACCATACACCAGTGGAATCAATTTTTCTTCAAGTTCTGCATCTCTATCCTGTGACCATCCCAATTCATTGAGTATTTCATTGCGCCCCATTGCTTTGTTGCGATTTTTGGAAAGAATCAGCAGGATTTGTTTGGCATATCTATCATTGACTTGTTTGATAGAGATATTGATATATTCCATCCAGGTATGGAAGAGTTCACCATGATCCTGGGCGGTTTCTTTTAGAAACGTTTGAGTGACTCCTTCCACAGAAGAAAAATCTCGAAAGGGACTGCCAAACAGGGTTGTCATATAAAATGGATCAGATTGAACAAGGTTATTGATTGCCATAGCAATGTCATCGGTCACAGAAACATCGTAATGTTCCGCATATTTGTAAACAGCCTCAATGCCCCCTTTTTCATCCAGCTTTGGAGATAAGGGGAAGTGTCTTAGGCGGCAGCCAACAAACATTTTTTGCATCATCTGGGTCATCCAACCAATATAGCTGCCGGCAACAAGCATTGGCGCATGTTTAAGCTCTACAAGGCCATGAAATGCTCCTGGCAGGTTATAGGCTTTTATTTTCAGTTCTTTATCCTGGAATACATATTCGGTCATATATTGAATTTCATCAATCATTACCACAAAATACTTGCCAGAATAGCCAGAAAAGCCTGCGGGTGCATTAAATGCCAGAGTGATTGCATGTTCCTCTTCCTTGTCCATGATGTATGATTTGAATACATTCATCTGGCGCAAAATTTCTTTATTGCCATACTCTTTAGCAAAAGTAAATAGTTGGTCCCAGTCCCAATAGGCTATATTTTCTGGCAATAGTTTTCTATGAACAAAAGAAAAAAAGTGGCTTAAAAATGTACAAAAATAACTTTCAGCAAATTTCAACATCCATATATTTTTGTCTGTCACTTCAAAATAAAAGGGGATCACCGCACCATTCTGTTGCCATAGCAAATTGAACAATCGTTGCATGATAGCCGTTTTACCACTTTTTCGGCGTCCCAGTATGGCCTTTGATTTTGAAATTAATCTGGGAATTCCAGATGCCCAATCCATCAATTGTTTCATTTCTTTTTCTCGGCCACAGAATAAGGTGGGATCACCAATTCTCTCAGTTAGTGCATACTGCATGACTGTCTCCTTTTAGTTTTTGATAAGTAAGCGATCATAAATTTTCGGATAGATCGTAGTAATCGAGATCCAACCAATTTCCGAAACCAATGTAGGGGCGAACCTTGTGTTCGCCCTCCGAACAACAATCGTTTGCGAACCGATGTCCGAGGCAAATATTTCAATTTCATTTTCGAACATAGGCTTGATACCGGTTTTTGTTCGGAGGGCGAACATAAGGTTCGCCCCTACATTGGTTTTGCTCATAAGTTTGATACGCCCTATTACAATATTATATTCAATTATTGATCCATTTACAACCTTTTATCCCGCCATATCAAAAGTTGTTTATTAAATTATGGTAATTCATTTTTGAAGTTGGAAGTAATTTTTTCCTTGAAATCTTAGCAAAGGCTTGATAATAATTGTTTTTCATAAATTAAAAATATCACATTTAAATGAAAACATATAATCGAAAAAAATAACTCTTTAATATCATATGTGATATTAAATTTTAGTATCAATTAACTATGGGATTAAAAAAAGCCAGGAGAAAATAATGAAAAGATTCAATTATACAGGTACTTGCATTCCAAATAAGCACTACATGGTTACGATAACCGAAAAACTTGATAAAATTAAAAAATATATTGACTATGGAGAGTATTTTACAATCAACAGACCAAGGCAATATGGCAAAACAACAACTTTATATTTGCTTACTCAAAAATTAAAAAAAGATTATATTATTGTTAAAACAAGTTTTGAAGGAATTGGCGAAGTTTTTTTTCAAACTGAAGAAAACTTTTGTAAGTCTGTTTTATCTATGTTTGCAGATAGAATAGTCTCGGATTATGAAGATTTTAAACAAATTGTATGTAACGAGGATAAAGGGTTAACTACTTTTAAAGAGTTATCAAAAGCGATTACAAATATTACAAAAAATGCCAGGAAAAAAGTAATATTACTTATAGACGAAGTTGATAAGGCAACTAATTACAGTCTTTTTTATCACTTTTTAGGACTGCTGAGAAACAAGTATTTAAAACAAAATGAAGGAGACGATTCCTCTTTCCATAGTGTTATTTTAGCTGGAGTTCATGATATCAAAAGTATTAAAATGAAAATTCGTGATAACAAGGAATCCGAGTATAATTCGCCATGGAACATTGCAGTTGATTTTAAAGTTGATATGAGTTTTTCTGTTAATGAGATATACAGTATGCTTGCAGATTATGAAAATGATAACAATACTGGAATGGATATTAATTTAATGGCTTTAAAGCTTCGGGAATATACCAGTGGTTATCCTTATCTTGTGAGTAAGTTATGCTATATTATGGATGAAGAACTTGAACAAAGCTTTAATGAAAACAGCTTAGAACATGCCATGAGGATTCTCTTAAATGAAAAAAATACCTTATTTGACGATTTAATTAAAAATATTAATAAACATGATGATCTTTTTGAGTTGCTTAAAATATTAATTTTAGATGGAAAATCAATAACGTTTAATTCTGATGCTCATGATTTAGGTGTTATGTATGGTATTGTAAAAGAAGACACAGCCCATAAATTAAGAATGGATAATAAAATTTTTGAGTTACGAATTTATAATTACCTGATAGCGCTACAAGAACTCAAAAAAGGGATTGCTTTTGCGTATAAATATCAAACTAAATTTGTAGATGATAATGGTGATTTAGATTTAGTATTAATATTAACAAAATTCCAACAACTGATGAAAACAGAATACAGGCAGGTTGATGAAAGATTTGTTGAAAGGGAAGGTCGGTTGCTATTTCTATCTTTTATTACACCTATTATAAATGGGATTGGCTTTTATTTTGTGGAGCCAGAGACAAGAGAATCCAATAGAATGGATATTGTTGTTACATTTAACCAGAAAAAGTTTGTCATTGAATTGAAAATCTGGAGAGGTGAAAAATATGCCCAAGAAGGACGTATGCAACTTTGCAAGTATTTAGAATATCAGAACTTAGAAAAAGGTTACATGGTTATTTTTAACTTTAATAAAAATAAAAAGTATAATTGTTTTAATACTGTGGTTGACAATAAAAACATATTTGAAATCACAGTATAAAACAAAAATGGTAAGTAAGCGATCATAAATGTTCGGGTAGATCGTAGTACAGCAAGGCAGAAATAATGCCCCGGTTTTAGCTATAAAAATCCATCAATGCAAAATTGCGGCAAAGCCGCGACCGCCTGGGGTTAAAACCCCAGGCTATTATCTGACGTCCCTATCGGGACTTATAGTGTCTTGTTACTTAAGTACCATGGTATATTTTTTATACCTGGGACACAATTCAATGATTCGTTTTGAAGGCGCTGTTTTCGGATTGTCATTAATATGTTCTGGTGTCGAAAATGTATCACGCACCTGGGCTAACTTTTCAATAACACTTGTTTCAAACCATTGTCCGAATGCTTCAGTTTTAGTAAAAAGTAATGCCTCAAATTCAAAGACCAAAAAATTTGGTATCAAATTTAGAAGCGAGATATCTTTTTTAAATGCGCTCTCCAGATAAATAACTTTTTTAATTGGATCATCTGTGTTGGGTAGATTGTTTTTTCCTGGAAAATCATTCGGCAAACCATAATAATCAAACATTGTTGAAACAAAAGACTTCTTGTCCTGATGACATTTTCTGTATATTTGTTTTCTGATTTTTTCATAGCTGGACACACCGCCTTTTCCTTTCCTGCCAGCTCGAATCAAAATAGGCGTAAGAAAAATATTCAAATATATAATTTTAAAGATGGTGCGTATCAGGAAGTGAATGAAATAAAGTCTACATTCGGATTCTGGATTTATATCACTGAACCATTTGAATTTATTTTGGATAAAAAATGAACATGCTGTGAAAAATAAGGTCGTGTAGAGACGCAGCATGCTGCGTCTCTACAGTGCAACTATCTGAAAACGAAAAATTATCAATAAAATGTTACATAACTCAAAATTAATCAATTTCAGGCAGCTTCCTTAAATCTGAATCTTTCAGCAAATCATTTAAATTTTCTTTCGTGGACCACAAAATTCCATTATTTTCCATAAACTTTTTTGCATTCTCAGTAACGCCATTACTTGCAAAAAGCCAAAGCGTTAGCTTTTTTAGATCTTTACCTCTAATTTCCTTAACAATATCTCCCTGTTTCATGAGATTTTTAACAACATCAACATCAACCGGGTCTTTCCACCATTTACTTTCAACAACCCACACAGTGCTGCCAGCCGTGGCATAAATATCTATCTCTTTTCCCCGACCTGCGCCAAGCCTGCTGCGATGCGCAATGTAAATAAAACGACCGGGCATCTTTATTTTTTCAGGAAAATTAAAATATTTTCCATCAAGGATTTTCTTTTGGTTATTCCACAAAATTTGAATGATAAAAACCTCTGCAAGATAGCCTTTATAATTGTTGTATTTTTTCTTTAGCGATTCATACTTTGATATGATTTCTTCTTCTACTTCAGCACGTGTAATTCCTGCTACTTCTATTTTTCCCCATACTTTTAAGAATTCATGTAATATGGGATCGTTTACATGGGTAAACCAGTCACCAAAACTTTTATAATCAATCAAATCTCCCTGAGAAAGTCCCACCATTACGGACTTTATTTTTTCTAAATCAACATCTTCACCTTCCTGTCTTTTTAATTCCTTTTGGATTCTTTCAGGATTAATTCTTTCCGCTTCTTCCAATGCTGATAAATATAAAATCCATTTAGTAATATTTTGATCATTTAACCTTTTAATCCATTTCATAACCTGGTCTCTTAATTCGCCATAAATAAAGCCTGCTGAAAGGTCTACCGCCAGTATCTTATTTATTAATTTTTCATTTTCAAGAGGCTCATTTAACTTTGCGGATTGTTGCACAACTGCATTAATGTAAAAAGGATTACCACCACATCGTTCTGCAACAACAGGAGCCATTAGCTCAGGAATTTCAGCACCATAATACTCTGCGGATTTATTCACAAGCACTGACCCACAAAAAGTAGTAAATGGTTTAATGGGTTCATCAAAAAATCTACCATAAAGAGATCCTGTCGCTAAAATTTTAAACAAAATTGACATGGCTGAGCCTGTGACATAATGAGGGCATGTAGGGGACTCAACAGCATCTTGCATATATCCCACAATATTAAAATCGTGTTGTGGCAGATGAAGATTTTGGATTTCGTCAAGGAACATTACAATTGTGCTGTCATCCCTATCTGAAATTGTTCTTGGTAAATTCAAGGCCGCTTTTTCAGGGTATACGATACTTTTTTCCTGAAATGATTTAAACAAATTGAAAGATCTTTCAAAACTTGGTGTCATTTCAATGTTTGACTTTACATAATCAAAAAGAGTATTTAAATCTGTATAACTATCTTCAAAAATATCTGGTTTTCTCATTCTAAAAGCAGTGTACCATTTGATAAAATTTTCAACATATTCAGTGGCAAATTTCCAGGGATCTGTAACAACATCAGAAAATTTATAATAAACCGGAATCACTGCATTGGGATC
>Ga0272440_1003096_pt1 | contig 12585 bp, 8 predicted proteins | sample SSMMMBAug17_FD_192440 | JGI IMG/M metagenome (GOLD analysis project Ga0272440, IMG submission 192440) | Marine sediment archaeal communities from Little Sippewissett salt marsh, Falmouth, MA, United States - SSM-MMB-Aug17 | ecosystem: Environmental > Aquatic > Marine > Wetlands > Sediment ...
CACTTTCTGACAAAAACAAGTTGAAAATATTAAAAATATAAAAAAAATGACAAATCAATTTTTAATCAAAGCTCATCTGGATGAAGTGGTTGAAACAATACCAAATTGTACGTTTCAAGTATTGAAAGGTGTTGGGCATTCATGCAATATTGAAAGACCCAAAAAAAATTGCAGAGATCATGAGCAATTATTTTTCATAAATAGAATGATATCATTCAGATGTGCTATTTCGTTGGTTCAAAAAATGAGAACTGTTTTGTCTATTAGTTAAATATGCCCATTCGTATTCTTTTGTATGGAAGAAAACTGATGAAGAGCATAGAATCTCCTGAATATACAAGGTTTAGTCACAAACATCAGCGAGAACAATCTTTGATTGGCCAGGTTCTTCTTCATCTTCAGGATAGATTTCTTTAATTGAAAGAAAAATATCAAGGTTGGATATAAATAAATCAACAAGATTGGGATCGAAATGTTGGCTACGTTCCGATTTAATTAGATCTAGAATTTTTTCCAAAGGCCAGGCATCCTTATAAACACGTTTATAGCTCAATGCATCAAAAACATCCAATAAGCCTGTTATGCGGCCAAAAAGGTTGATTTTGTCTCCCTGCAAAGATTGAGGATAACCTTTTCCATTCCATCGTTCATGATGTTCAAGTGCGATTTCAGCAGCAGCCCGCATGATTTCTCGATCTGAATGCTTTAGAATATCATATCCAATTAAGGTATGGGTTTTTATGATTTCAAATTCCTCCTGGGTTAGTCTGCCCGGTTTATTCAATATCGTATCAGGAATGCCAATTTTACCCACATCATGCATGGGAGAAGCCAGTCGAATTAATTCGGCACTGTATTCATCAAGTCCTGCCATCAAAGCCAATCTATATGAATACTCTGCCACACGACGAACATGATGAGCAGTTTCCTTGGATCGGGTTTCAACCACTTCACCCAGTGTAATGACAACTTCTTTTTGTGTATCAACAACCTCACGATTCAGATAAATATTGTCCAATGCGATGGCAACATTTGATGTAAACACACGGATCATATCTTTTTCTAAATTAGATAAATATTGATTGTAATCTCCCATATACAAATAATTTTTTGAACCATTTCTGCTTGTAAAATGTCCAACATACTCTGTGTTTGAAATAATACTATTTTGGGTATTGGAAGCCTGATCCAATAAGTTCATAATGTTTTTAGACACGACTTTGTCCAAAGGTTGATTTAAACAGTTTTCAAATTTTCCTGTTCCAGCAATTATTTTTAATTCCCCTTCATCCTGTGCAGCTGTAAAGCCTGACGCATGCAAGTAAAGTTGGTCATCCAGACCTAAAAGTGATGACAATTGCGTCAGCGCACCGCTGGCAAATTGTTTTAAAGATTGAAGACGAAAAAGAGACACAGAAGATTTGAGTATTTGCTCCAATCCTTTTCGATTTTTTTCAATAATATTGATGTCTCGAAAAGAACGAATGGCTGATGTCACAGTTGTAAATAATGACTGTTCAGTGAGAACACTTTTCATTTTATAATCGTTGATATCATACTGTGTAATTATTTCTCTTTCAGGCGCTTGTCCGGGTTGGCCTGTGCGAAGAATGATTCGAACAAATTTGTTTTTCAATTTTTCTCGAATGTATTTCACTACCTGGAGTCCAGAATCATTGGCTTCCATAACAACATCCAAAAGAATCAATGCACAATCCGGATTCTCTGAAACTACTTTTTTTGCTTCAGCACCAGAATACGCACTAATAAAAGTTACCCCCCGCCCTTCAAACTTAAAATCATCCAGCACCATTCGCGTAACAGTATGGACTTCCGCTTCATCATCAACAATCAGAATTTTCCAATTTTTCACTGTTTCTTCTTCAGCAAGAAGATCATCTGTTTCATCAGCAAAAATGATGTCATCATCCTGAAACAAATCGTTACCTTCTAATGGATTCATGATAATTATCCTTTGTTTTCCGGCAAGCTATATATGCCTTTTAATTAATTCCCCCAACTCTTTTAGCGTGACCGGTTTTAATAAGAAATCTTTAATACCGGCACTTTCAATGGTTTCCTGAGTCAACTGATTGCTAAACCCGCTTGAAATTATAACTGGCAAGTTCGGACGTATGTTCAATACTTTTTTAGCCAAAGCCAGCCCGGTAATTTGTGGCATGGTTTGATCGGTTAGCAACAAGTCAAAACCATCTGGATCTTGCTGAAAAACCTCAAGTGTTCTTGTACTACTTAACTGAGATGTAACTTTGTAGCCTAGTTTTTTCAGCATTTGTTCAAGCGCTTTAACCACTTCCAATTCATCATCAACCAGTAGTATATGTTCACCATTACCTTTATGTTCTTTTAGGGTGGACTCATATTTATCTTGATGAACAGGCACATCAATTGATGGCAGTAAGACATGAAATTCTGTACCAAGATTTTTATTACTTTGAACAAATATGTATCCACCATGATCTACAACAATGCCATGTACCACAGAAAGCCCCATGCCAGTACCTTCTCCGGGTTCCTTTGTTGTAAAAAATGGATCAAATATTTGTTCCTTAATTGTATCATCCATCCCCATGCCAGTATCTTTGACAATCAGACAAATATATTTTCCGGGTTTAACATTTGGAAATTGATTTATGTTTGATTGATCTACAATTTGTTTGATTAAGCGAACTTCAATACAGCCTGTTTCTACTTCCCGAATGGCATGATACGCATTGGTACACAAATTCATGATTACCTGATGCAGCTGAATCGGACTTCCCAGAATCGGTTCAGAACGATTTTCAATTTGCTGTTTTATTTCAATATTCGCTGGAATACTCGCTCGAAGTAATTTTAAGACTTCTTTTGTAATGGGTTGAATGTACAGTGGCTTTTTTTCCTGATCCCCTTTTCGTGCAAACATGAGAATTTGCTGTACGAGATCTTTTGCACGCTCAGCTGACCCCATAACCCGCTTGAGATAACGTTGGAGTTTTTCATCATGGGAAGTCTCATTAATGGCCATTTGAACATAAGCAAAAATGGGGAACAAAATGTTATTAAAATCATGCGCAATTCCACCTGCTAGAGTTCCTATAGCTTGCATTTTTTGGGCCTGCCTGAGCTCTGATTCCAATATTTTCTTCTCTTTTTCAGCTTGTTTGTGAGCTTCAATTTCATTAATCAAGTTCGCATTCGTTTTTTCAAGTTGAATGGTCCGCTCTTTTACACGCTTTTCAAGATCCCGATTTGCAGCACTGACTTTTTCTGTTTCTATATCCAACAATCGTGCCAGGTAAAAATTTTTTCTCTCGTTAAGTTCTCTGGAGTAACAGGCATACATACCCAATAAATTGGCCCCTAGAAAAAAGAAATTATTGTTGATAAACATGATTATCGGGTTATCAGAACCTAAAGCAGCAATTTGATACAAAATAACAATCAACCAGCCGGTCACACTGGCTAAAACAAAACGAAGTCTAAAAATGGTAAAACCAAAGAATAAAACAAGTATCAGGCCGGCATAATATGTATAATTGGCAGGTGGTGGGGCAATGACAGTCATGCAAATTATTCCCAGGCCACCAACGATTTCAACCAGTGCCATCCAGTAGTGCAAGCTTGGTCTAAATTTTTTTATAAATGAAAAAATCAATACGATGAGTGTAGTGGGGCAAAAAAAACCAAATCGGATTCCCCAGATAATTTCTTTCTGATCGGGAATTAATCTGGCATCCAATATGCCAAACAATGAATAGAAAACAATTGCCAATACCAATGATATTCTCATTTGATAAAGTGATTTGTTGAGATAATCCTGACGAAATTGGGGTTCCAGGTCTGAATCAAATGATAATGTAAATAAATTTATCTTCATTGTATATTCCGATTATATTTTGTCATTGGAACTTTTTCTGATTGATCCACCGACGCTTACATCTTTTTAATCCCCTGAACAAACAAATTGACCTTTTGGGATTCGGAAAATACGCTCACATTATCACAAAATGCTGTCTGTTGGAACAACTGTTTTAATTCATCACCTGTTCGATAAATAAGTCGCCAATCCAAAATATGATCCATAAACAATCTGTCAGGGTTGATCGTAGCAAAATTTCCAATAATAAGATAGCCATTATCATTTAACTGAGAATAACATCGATTGACAAAAGCCGTAAACAGATCATCATTTAAATAATCTGTCAAGCCCGCAGAATAAATAATGTCATGTAAACCAAAATCAAGATCAATCTTGCCTATTGCCCATTTGATCAAATTTTCGTTCATCAATCGAATGACAGCCTTATGTGAAAAATTATTAATCTGTTGATCAATATAATGAAGCGCCTGTGAATCTATATCAACACAGGTGGCATCAATTCGTTCAGAATAATCACATTGATATAAAAAATCAAATAATTCTCGATTGGGACCACAAGCAAGGTTCATAATGTGAATGGGACCATTCTGATTTTCTTTTTTTTCATCACATATGGTTTTTATTTTTCTGGAGAGCAGTTTTTTTCTATTTCTAACCGCCTGTGCTGATGGCGTACTCAAACACCAATGATCAATCACAATACCCAGTTTGCCATCACCATCAGGGGTGTTCTGATACAGCATTTCCATCATCATAAAATCTCCGGCATATCCCTTTGGCTTGGTATAAGCACGATCAGCAAAGCGACTTTTCATAATTACTGGATAGATTTCTTTAAAAATGTAATGCCACATGAATGATTCAATGGATGTATTGACAATACGTTTCTTGAATTGTTTTAATCCATAAAAAAAATAATTCAGTATTTTATGTCCTTTTTTGATAAGACTGTCATCAAGCTGATGCGATTTATGAGCATAAAGCTCTTCAGACAGCATATCCATTTGTTGTTTAAAATCTCTGACCATAACATGTATGATAGACCATTCCCTGGTATGAAAAAAATCTTCAGGTAATGGTGTAAGTGTATTATAAGTTCGGTATCCTGTTGAAAGAGATTCCGCATATGACTGAAGCGGATCACGTTCTTCCAGCAATGTCCGAAATTTTACACAAACAGATTGGGCCAGATGATAGATTAAATCGCCAAACAATCTTGGATGGTCTGTCTGAATTTTATCCAATGTTTCTTTAGAAAAAACAAATATTTCTGAGTATTCTTTTGCACGAATTTCACGAATTCTTGATATATCATCAAAATATCCGGTTTCACCAAAAAAATTGCCTTTTCCAACCAAAGCGACGACAATTTTTGTTTTTTGAAGTGTGTAAAACACTTCTATGGAACCGGTTTTAACATAATAAATGCTGCTTGATTCAACACCTATCATTATTTTTTCATCATGTTTTCTAAGTCGAAAAGATTTTGCAAATGGAAGTATCTGGTTAATGATAGAAGGTGCATTGGATATATCATTGAAAGAATTTGTTTTATCATGAGCATCATGATGATTGATTATATGCATATTTTTATTTTTTAATTTCCTTTTTCAACAGCACCGATGAGTCGATGTGCAAAATGTGTAAGTGTTTTTGACTGTGATTTTATCTGTGTGCTTTCTTCAGATGTTTCAACCACAAGTGTTTGAACTTCATCAACACAGCTGAAGACACGCTCTGTTCTTTCTGATGCCTGAAGCGCATCTTTTGCAATAGAAACAGCTGCTGAAGCGACATCGTCAAGATATCCAGAAACCTGACGTCCCCACTGAATGGAGTCTTCAGCATTTTTTGAGGTTTGGCCTGCACGTGCAGCAGCTTTTTGAACATTTTTTGCCACAGCATCTGCTGCTGACACAGTTTCTGCAAAACTTTTTGAGATTTCATTGGTTGTGGCGGTTTGCTGTTCAACAGCAGATGCAATATTACTCATTATTGCGTTGATTTCTGCAATGACAGTAACAATGATTTCAATGGCCTTAATCGCATTCTGTGTGTTGGTTTGCATGCCCTCAATCTTTTCGCGAATATCCTCTGTTGCACGTGCTGTCTGTCTGGCAAGATCTTTAACTTCATTGGCAACAACTGTGAAACCTTTTCCTGCCTCACCAGCACCAGCAGCTTCGATTGTTGCATTGAGCGCTAACAAATTGGTTTGTGATGCTATCCCTTTGATCAAATCAACAACTTCACCAATTTCCTTGGCAGCATGCCCGAGGGTATTTACAATTGTTGAGGTTTGATCCGCTTTTTCAGATGCATCGTTTGTGACTGATGCACCTCTTCCGGAGTTCTCAGCAACTTCATTGAGTGAAGCATACATTTCATCAATTGCTGTTGCAATGATATTAATTGAATGTGACATGCTTTCAGCTGATTCAGCAACGATACTTAAATTATTAGACACCTGACCTGTGGCATCGCCAATGTCTTTCATATTGTTGACCAGTTGATTGCCTTTTGATGCCACTGATGAAACCTGATTGCTGACTTCCTGTGATGCATTGGCCATATTTTTAATATTATGTTTTGCTTTTTGGGAAATTTCAGAGGCTTCTGATGTTTTTTCCGCCATAGTGTCCGAACGTGATTTCATTTTTTCTGATGACTGATCCAGTATTTGCGATGTAGAAAGAATACTTTCACTGATTTCAGTGACACTATCAAAGACTATATTTAATTGATCCAGAGTGGCTTTTTGATTGTTCATGGCCAATTTTTGGCCATCAAAGGCACGATACATCGCAAGATTAAAAAAACATCCGGAAAAAAATACAGCCAATAATGGACCGATGGCATTGAATAAATTGGCATGATGACACTTTTGTTCGATCAATATAATTGACGAGAACGTATGGCCATGATGCGACAAATAATTCAATATAAATATACCAGTGAGGCTAACAATTGTCCATATCAATGATACCCTGTTACTAAAATACAATGCTGCAAACACAGGCATAACAATAATCCATGAAATAGCTGATGATTCAAGTCCGCCGGTCAGATAAATAAGATAAAAGAAATGACCATTTATGGCAGCCATTAAGCCATTGCCTGAAATATTGATGGAACCGGTAAATCGAAAGGTTAAAAGCATCAAGATATTGACAATTAAAACTGCACACATGCTGAAAGCCAGATTCGAATACCCCATTGTGATCCATTTGATCATATTCACAATATAAAAAACAAATCCGAATAATGAAAACATTACAAATTGTCGAGCGCGCAGATGATAATTCTGGTCACTTTTTATTTTGGCGGGTATAAACCATTCAAGGTATTGCCAGAAGTTTTTCATATTTCACCTATTATTGGCGGTTATTTATTGAGATAAATCATACGAATATTGCAATCAGTGTGCCGAAATTTTTATGTGTAATTTTTTTCTAAATAAAGATGACTAAAATAGCGACGAGATTGTAAATGACCCTGAATGAAGTTGTTCAAGTAATTCAGATTCATCATTAACCGGACTGAAAAAGTCAGTGGAATAGCGTCCAATAGATCCTTTTTCGTGCGCATCGCTACCGGCAATGCCTTTAATTCCAAGATATTTTGCAACTTTTGAGGCCAATTGATTTTCATCATCAGTACTTTTGCCATTATACACCTCAATGGCATCCACGTATTCAAAAACTTGCTTTTGTGCAGCATTTTTTACACTTTTAAACAATTGATGACCACCGATAAGCAAGTATGCCCGAAATGGATGTGCAACTGCCATAAATCCCCCCTGTTCGACAACTTTTTTACGAAGCTCCTTAATGGGGATAATACCTTTGATGTTTTCATTAAAACCATAAACCAAAATATCACCATGATCTGTTGTAATCTCATTACCGCTAAAAATAGGGAATTTATATCTTTTTCTAAGTTCATCAATCTGGTCTTTCGGCCAGGTATAATTGTGGTCTGTAAGTACAATACCTTTGAGCTCCATGCTCTTCGCTTCAATAATATGCTGATGTACATGGACAGTTGAACAAGGAGATGCTGGAGATGAATGTATATGGATATCCATACAAAAATGATTTGAATGCTTTCGAGAAACAGGTTTATCTTGATTATCGTCTTCAATAATTGATGTTGATTGGATTTTTGATTCACTTATGCTTATTGATTGTGGATTTGTTCCAGTGGAAATGGCAATATCATTGGGGGAATTTTGATAAAATTTTTCAATTGTCAGATCTGGCTGGCTTTTCTTTTCATTTTCAAATTGGATCACCAGGCTCGCATTTTTTGCTGTATGCCCCATTTCTATCAATAAATTGGCAAAATGTCTGCAACCTGATCGCCCTAATGTTTTTTGAATATTATGACGAAAGCCCTGACCCACTTTAAATCCAATGACTGATTCTAAATAGGCTAATGCGCGCGGACATTCAGGTGTCGTCCAGCGATGCCACTTGCCTGAAATTTTTTTTATTTCTAGCGTATTCAACGAAAAAATAGCTTCCAGTTGAATGCCATAAAGATCATCATCCAGCGTACCAAAAACAGTTAGTTCGTCAGGTGTAAGTCGATCCACACTTACCACTTTATTACGTAAGTATTTCAGCATTGTTTTCCTCCTGATTCTAAATCCAATCCTTCTACCAATGAAGATCCTTTTGCATATGCCGCACAACGATTATACAATCGAATATTTGTTTTTACCATTTCTCGAAAAATATGAATATCCAGATCTTGATGATCCGGTAATTGTGTGGCCATTTCACGTGTCATGTTTAGAATGATGCCCTGGCATGCTTCTTCAAACATAAATATCAGTTGACTGTTTGAAACATCTTCTGACACAGTACCTTTAAGAATCTTTCGCATGCCAGGACCGATACTAAAATTTTTTAACTTGTGTAATTCTGTAACTGCCTTTTTTTCAATAGGATCAATACTATAATCAACATGTGCATCAATATCAATAACTATCATTTCAGGTATGCGAACAAAAACAGCAAGCTGCATTTGATAAAAAGTGTCTATCAGGTTTTGACACGAACATAAGGTTTGTGGATCAATACTTTTAACACTTGTACTTCGATTTCTTGAATATTTAAATCGGCTTGGGTTGGGCATAATATTTTTCCTTTAGATTTTCTTAACGATCCGGCACACAGCGGCCTTTAAAATCGACATTTTGTCCAGCCATTGCAGCCTCACATGCATTGTTATATGTGTGACCATCACATCCACACACAGGATCATAAAGCATGATACAGGTGATGGGTCGTTTATGACAAAGACCGGCTTCGTTACATGATTGTTCCTTTTTCTGACAATATTGTACTGGCAGACATCGTGCATTATCAAAACAGGTTTGTTTAGGCTCCATCATAATATCAAGTGATCGAGACTGATTGTCTGATAGAGCAAAGCCATCCTCCCAATCCAAATGTTTATCCGCTTCAACTGTAATCCGATAATCTCCTGATGCCAGATCTTTTAATGAGAAGGCGCCACGAGCATCAGTTTGTGTGGTTTTGAAAGCATCTGGGGTCAGTTTGCCCTGACTGTCAAATAACAAATGCATCAAGGTAACAGTCGCTCCTGAAATAAAAGGGATACAATTGCCAGATGGACAATTGGGACGCACAACGCCTGTGACAGAAGCATTCATTTCAATGGCGATGAGATATATATCTTGATGAATGGACTGACTATCCTGAATATGAATTGTCATTTTATCTGGTATGAAATTTGGACCCCTTGCAATCATCTGGTAGGTTCCGGCAGGTATACGTTCGAAAGAATATTTGCCATTGGCGTTAGTTTGTGTTGTAAATATGGATGTTGTTGCCTGTAAATCACTCTGTTTTCGATTCAATACAATTTCTGCATTGGAAATGGCATGGTATTGTGGATCCTTTTTTAAGAAAACTGTGCCATGAAGCTGACCGGTTTTTTCTGCTGGCAAACATACACCATGATAGGCGATACTGACACCTGATACAGCAGCCACACAAAAATTATTATAGGAAACACCATCACATCCGCAGACCGGAGACACAATTGAAGGACATATTTCTGGCAGTTTCAAACAGTTCCCTGGACGCTCACACTGTCCACGCGATTTAGAACAAAAATGATTTTTTACACAATCAGAGTTATCTTGACACTCAACAGAAGGGGCCAGGCTATATGTAATCTCATTGGGTCCTGGAAGTAACTGAAGCTCTTGTTGTTGAGGATCGTATCCTCTGGCATTGATATGAACCATATATGAAATGGCAGGAATGGTTTCAAACAAAAATCGACCATCTTCAGAAGTCTGCGTGCGAATAGGAATGATTGTACCGGTTGAATATTGTTGCGTTAATACAACCTGCGCATTTTTTATTGGTTTTTGACAATTATTTCCATGACAATCCGGCTTTTTTGATATGATATAGCCTGTTAAATTGGCTGATTCAATGATGGGATTCAGTTGAACATCTTTTGTATACACAGTATCTTTTGATATTTTTATCAATGCATTCCAGGGCTGAAACCGATCAACTGAAACATGCATTTGATAATGCCCCGGTTGAATCTGAACAAATTCATATACACCCTGATGATTGGTTTTAACTTCATATAATTGCTGATTGGAAGTTTTCTGTGCTGTGGGATGAACTGATGATAATACTACTTTTGCCCGTGCAATCGCATGGCCACACGTTTCATCAGATTTGCACTGGACAGCGCCATTTAGGACTTTTCCTTTTAAACGAGATGGTCCAATGTAAGAAGTAAGAAAGAAATCTTTTTGATAAATCTGTCCTGGTGTAATAAATGATTGAAACTCTAATGGGTCATACCCTGATGCATTAATTACAATTTTATAATTTCCTGGTGGTATATCTGAATATTTGAAACGTCCCTGTATATCAGAAATTGCCATCCATCGCCTGGCCGGTTGTTTTGAATTGGATTCATATAAAATCAATTGCAAGGCAGCTTTGCATACAGGTATTTTTGATTCTTTTTGTGTGAGCGTCATAATTTTTCCCATAAACTGACACAGCGTACCATAAGCGTTTAGATAAAAATTTTTGTTATTATCCTGATTCGGTTCAAGAACGATTTTTTCAATAAAGGGTTCAAACCCTTTAGATTGAATACTCACTTCATAAAACATAACGCCATTGATATGATAATCTGATGATAATTTATTAAACTCAAAACGACCATTTTTATTCGTAACTGCATGATATTCAGGAAAAGTCATTAATGATGGATAGGGAAATACAGGACGTAATAAAACCCGAATATTTGTCAGCGGATTTGCTGACGCTTCCATTTCTTTTACTTCCATATGATAGATGAAGCCTGTTAAACTGGTATCATGTGCTATGGAATCTCGGTGAAGAACAGCCTTGACAAAGGAAACATCTGGGTGCCAGTTGCCATATGGACCAATACTAAAACATCCCTCACCCATTCTATAAATATACTGGATCAACTCTCCATGAAACAAATCTTTGGCCAATGTATTTGAATACAAATTTTTAAAGGATAAATTATCGAATTCAGTTTCAACAGGCTTAATAATAGGAAATGCATGGGGCATATCAGGTTTTATCTCAATTGTTTTCCGATATAGGGCATAGTCTTTATGCTTAATTTTTAATAAATAATCTCCACATGGAACGTCTGCAAAATAAAATCGCCCCTGATTAGTGGTAATAACTGATCGAATAAGTTCTACACTTGTTGGTTTAATATGAAACAATTGGACTTCAATATTTTTTACCGGAATATTTCGCTGAAATTGCATTAAGGTTTGCATGGATATTTGCTCCACGACAATCCCAAACAGACTTCCGGTTTCCGCATTGTCTACCGGAAATAACATTAAATTCGCCTGCCGATCCTCATTTTTTTGGACATTGACAATGGTCATGGTCGTTTTAAATCCTTTTTGAAAAGCCATTACATAATATCTACCACATGGTATTGATTTGATTGAATAAAAACCATTATCACTTGTGCGAACCGGTGGATATTCAGTGGCGTTGACCAATGTATGACTGTTCATTTCAAAAAAATATTCAGGCGCAAATCGACTGACTGGAAAAATTCGAACCAGTGCATCTGCAATAGGTATGATTTTTCCAAGATAATCAGGATAAACAATTTTACCCTCAATGCTGGCATAATCTGACACAGATGCTTTACTCGTTATGCTGTTTTCATCGGAAAGTATTTGTATTTGTTTGACTATGTCTTTGAGGGTGGTTGCTGATACAGAAATTAGCAATAAAAAGTATACAAAATACAAGTATGTTATTATGGGTACCAAGTGTTTGTTCATAAGAGAATCCTTTTCGAAAAACTATATTATTCGTGACATCACGATTTTTTAAGAATTGCAAGTTCTTGCAATAATTTTTTTTCTCTTTCAATAGCTTCATCAGCTCTTTGTTTTTCAATTGCTGCCCTTTTTTGTGCTTCATCAGCTTTTTGTTTTTCAACTACTGCCCTTTTTTCTGCTTCATCAGCTTTTTGTTTTTCAACTGCTGCCCTTTTATGTGCTTCATCAGCTTTTTGTTTTTCAACTGTTGCCCTTTTTTGTGCTTCATCAGCTTTTTGTTTTTCAACTGTTGCCCTTTTTTGTGCTTCATCAGCTTTTTTTATGGCATTATCGGCGCGCTGCT
>Ga0272440_1003097_pt1 | contig 12585 bp, 5 predicted proteins | sample SSMMMBAug17_FD_192440 | JGI IMG/M metagenome (GOLD analysis project Ga0272440, IMG submission 192440) | Marine sediment archaeal communities from Little Sippewissett salt marsh, Falmouth, MA, United States - SSM-MMB-Aug17 | ecosystem: Environmental > Aquatic > Marine > Wetlands > Sediment ...
ACAAAGTCTGCTTCAGGCGAGGGGACAGCTTTGGTAAATATTTCAATACGATGCGGTTCATTCACATTGTTAAAGGTATATTCATTTGTTGCGGCAACATAATTACCATCAACCATAAGATAATCTATTTCAAAACCCAACTTGCTCTGGATTTGAAATTTTTGGGTATGGCCTTCTATTACTTGAATCATTCCTTCAGGATCAATGCTTCCACCATCATCCAGATGTGTGGAAATTGTATAAACAACCGGTTCTCGAAAAATTGCTGTAATTGTATGATATTCTGAAACATTTCTGAATGTATACGTTGGTCGGGCACTGATTGTTATGTCATCAACAATCAGATAATCAATCATATACCCATTTTCAGGTTGTAATTGAAAGGTGATTGCGGGCGTATTTGTATTCACTTCAACCACACCTGATGGAATAATTTTGCCATAAGCAGTGGCCGCAGCAGTAATATGATATTTATTCACAGTGAGGACAAAGGACTGCTCAAAAGTTCCCCCGATGCCATCAGAAATATTAAGCGTTATCGTTACATTGCCAGACTTACTAAATGCGGGATTCATATGGATTTCAACCGGCATATCTTTTACTATTGCCACATGATTTGTATCAATGACGTTTCCACCAACAAATGTGATATTGTTATAAGGAAGTAATGACGAATCTGAGACAGAATATAAAAGTGTCAGATTTTGATTGTCGGCATCATTTGCCAGAAATATTTGTGTAACCGGCATGCTTTCATAGGTTATCAAATCAGTGAGCGGGGTAATTTCTGGAAGATCGTTGACTGATATCACCTGAACTAAAAAACGATCAACAATTGTCAACCCATTTGATGTTGCTTGAACGGAAATAACTGATGTCCCATGTTGATCGGGTAGAAATGTCAGAATTAAGTCTTTTTGCTGTATGGATGCTGTCAGCAATACTTTGTTTGAATGTTCACAGTCTAATGTAATTAAGGCATCATCATTATCAATGTCAGTAAAAATATCGGAAAGTGAAATTGTTTTAGGCGGCGCATCTTCGTCAACTGAAATATCATTGATTGGATTTTTCACACGCGGGGCAGTATCCACCGGACGAACAAGAATATCAAACGTATCTGTAACACTTTGCCCATTGGAGGTACCCTGAATAATTATACTGGCCGAACCATTCATATCTTCGAGGAAGTTGAGGATCAGTTGATTGTTCGTAATTACAGCCTTTAAAAGAGCTTCATTGGTATTGGCAATAATGGATTTTTCAATTGCCAGATCGTCATCATCAGGATCGCTGAATACATCAGTCAATGGAATAATTGTATCATCTGCCCCTTCATCCACAGTGATATCAAGAATGGGGTTGATCACTTCAGGGGGAGAATTAACAGAAAGAACAGTTACAATAAAAATGATATCATCAAAAAGCATATTGGCTGTCCCGCGAAGGGTAATGATGGCTTCCCCGCTCATGTCTGCGTGATATTGCAATATTAATTTTTGATCATCAATGATCGTATCCACCAATGATTCGTTGGTATTACTCTCAATTGTATGAATAATGGGATCGTTATCAATATCGCTGAAAACATTGGTTAGGGGAATCAGTGTCGCAAATGCATTTTCATTGACAACCACATTATCAATGCCAAGATTCACAATGGGGGCATCATCAACCGGTATGACAGTCACAACAAAGTCATCAGTAATTGTTCTGCCATTGGAAGTTGCCTGAATGGTAATTGTTGCCCAACCATTTTGATTGGATTTAAAGCTCAGTGTCAGGGTGTTATCAGCCAGACTGGTTGTGACCAGCGTTTGATTGGTGATATTTTGTACAATTTTTGTTATCGCTGCATTGTCATTATCAATGTCTGTGAACACAGTTGATAGATCAATAAGTATATCTTCGGCATCTTCATCAACAGAGACATCTTCAATGGCCGCAAACACTTCAGGTGCGTCATCAATTGCAGTGACTGTCACTGAAAAGGTTTCTACAGCAGTGAGTCCATTGGCACTGGCCAATATTTCAATAATAGCTGTTCCATTTTGATTTTCTTGAAAGGACAGTGTAACAATATCATTGCTTATACTGGCACTGAGAAGGGACGAATTGCTATTGGATTGTATTGTTTTATCAATGGAAAGACTATCCACATCGGAAAAAGTATTTTCTAGTGTAATGGTATAATCTTCGGCATCTTCATTCACCTGAATATCATTAATTTCTGTCAGGACAAATGGGGGATCATCAACAGGCGATACAGTAATTGTAAAGGTGTCATCCACTGTTTTGCCATTGGATGTTCCCCGGATTGTAATTGTCCCGGTTCCACTTTGATTTGAAATAAAATCCAGAATTAATATATTGTTATTAATCGCTGCACTAACAAGTTCAGAATTGGAATTAGCTTGAATCGTTTTGATAATCGCATTGTCATTATTATCAATATCTGTAAAAACTGATGACAAATCAATATTCATCGTATCAGCATCTTCACTGGTATTCACATCTTCAATTGGCGCGATCAGTTCAAGTGGATCATCTACAGAATTGACAGTGACAGTAAACGTATCAATTACAGTTTGTCCATTGGATGTGGCCAGGATTTCAATTTTTGCAAAACCGCTTTGATTTTCCTGTAATGACAATACAAGATTATTTCCACTGATCGTTGCAATAACAAGTAATGAGTTTGTATTTAAACGAACTGATTTCGCAATAGTGGTATCATTATTATCAATGTCAGTAAAAACATTTGCTAAAGAAATGGTTTGGTCGGGCGCATCTTCATCAAGCGTGACATCTTCAATGTGAATTGAAATCTGCGGTGGATCATCCACAGGTGTGACTGCAACAGTAAATATATCATCCACTGTTTTGCCATTAGAGGTACCACGCACAGTAATACTCCCATTTCCATTTTGATTTGAAGCAAAAGACAATGTCAGGGTATTATTGATGATTACCGCATTAACGAGACCTGGATTGGAATTGGATTGAATCGCTTTGATGATGGCATTATCGTCATTATCAATATCTGTAAACACTGAAGACAGATCAATATTCATATTACCAGCATCTTCATCAACTGTGATATCTTGAATGGGCACATTAATCTGTAATGGGTCATCTTGTGCATTAATCGTAACAGTAAAGATATCAATCACACTTTGCCCATTGGACATTGCTTTGATTTCAATTGCCGAGACACCGCTTTGATTTTCAGTAAATGTCAATATCAAATTATTGCCGCTGATAGTGGCATTGACAAGAGATGTATTTGTATTGGAAAGAACAGTGATAGAAATATTTGAATCATCGTTATCAACATCAGTAAAAACATTGGTCAAATCGATGGTGTGTGGTGGAGCATCCTCATCAAGCACGATATCTCCAATGGGCGTTAACACCTGCGGGGGGGCATCCACAGACAAAACAGTAACAGAAAAGGTATCATCAACAGTTTTTCCATTTGATGTGCCACGAATCGTAATATTTCCAGTTCCGCTCTGGTTTTGGGCAAAAGACAGGGTCAAGGTGTTGCCATTAATATTCGGTGTGACAAGTCCTGAGTTGGTATTGTTTTGAATGGTTTTGACAATGGCAGTATCCTCATTATCCGGATCAGTAAAAACAAAAGAAAGATCAATTTGATAATCCGCAGCATTCTCATCCACCGAGACATTTGTGATGGGTGAAATAACGACAGGCGGATCGTCCACTTCAGTAACTGTAACAGTGAATGTATCAATGGCAGTTAAACCATTGGAATTGGAAAGAATCGTAATTTCTGATGTGCCGAATTTGTTTGAGGAAAAACTCAATGTGAGTGTATTTCCAGAAAGAATCGTGCCAATAAGTGATGGATTGCTGTTATTTTGGATAGATTTTGTTATTGCCGTGTCATCGTTATCTAGATCAGAAAACACTGAGGAAAGGTCTATGATACGATTTGCCGCATTTTCATTGACATAAACGTCATTAATTGGATTTTGAACCGTCGGTAAATCATCAACAGAAGATACAGTGACATTAAAATCTGTACTGACTGTTGTGTCCGGATCAGAGACATTGATCGTTATTATGGCTGAACCAAACTGGTTTGCTGATGGCGTTATCACAATGGTTCTATTTACATCTGCACCACCAAAAACGATATTGTTAACAGGGATCACACCAGGATTAGATGAGTTTGCATTGACAATCAGACTACTGGCAGCGGTCTCAATATCTGAAATATTGAAAGTGATCGTATTGCTGGATGTATCTTCATACAAGCTTTGATTTTCGATTGATGAAATTTGTGGGGTATCGTTTACAGAGGCTACCTCAATGGCAAAACTCTGTGTATCAGAAGCATTATTATTATCTGTTGCGGTAATTGTTATATTGGCTGTGCCAAATTTGTTGGCAGCCGGGTCAATGAACAGTGTATAGGTGTTATTATTACAGGTGGTATACATGCTGGCAAGTGGTGATAATAAGGCATTATCTGTCTGTATATCAATCGTTACAGAACAGAGGGAACTATCTGGATCATCCACAGTGAAAACGACCGAGGTCTGTGTATCTTCATCAATATATACATTGGCAATGTTTGAAATTGATGGCGTCTGGTTTGCCTGTACTGTTATCGTGCTAATTTGTGTCAATCCATTCCATTCATTAAGCCTTGCATTGGAAAATGAAAGTGATGTCTGTTGATTCTGGTTAATTGTTTCAAAATCGAATGTACCGATCAGCCCTGTGCCAGTATAAACACCATTGTTTGATGCTATACATACAATGACCTGACCGCTGATTCCTGCATTAAATTCCATCAAATAGTTATTGATCAGTTTGCTATCAGTCAGTTGAAAATTGGTTGCATGGATCACCAGAGGATCGTAATCCATTGTAAATTCAATACCATAAATATTATCATTGGATGGGTTATTCAATGTCAAGGGAACTGAAAAAGTCCCCGGTAAAATCTCAAGATTTTCAGGCAACTTGAATATGGGATAACTTTGAAAATCAAAACTGGTTGATACCTCATTGCCATTATTGTCATTCGCATAGACAGTGATTGTTGTATTTCCAACCTGGGCTGGCGTGATGATTAATATCCAGTTTGCACCGGCACCAGATATGAACAGGTTACTTTGCGGGATGGTATTTATATCAGAGGATTCTGCTGAGAGGGTGATCACATCGTTATCCGGGTCGGAAACGTTTATGGGAATTTCTGTTGATTTGTATCCTGCCTGATTAGTGATGGGCTGAATGACTGGTGGATTATTTGATGCGATTGACAGGTCAATTGAAATAAGAATAAAAATAAGCGCAACGATTATTGCTCTTACTGCTTTGTTTATTATTAAAGGATGCATATGCACCTCCTGTAAGCATTACACGTTAAGGGATTATTGACTTCATGAGTGCCCACAACCTGGAATTGAAGATCAAGAGTGAAATGAATTTAAGTCGTTTTACTCCAAAACAAAAATTTACATTAAAAGGCATAATTTCTCGTTTTTGGTCAATAATGAAATACAATATTTCCAGAAAGAAGACTTTTAGAGATACCAATCATCACCCATATGCTTTATCGTTCTTTTTCCATTCAACGTTTAGGTTTACGAAAATAGCATTGGCGAACATCCATCAAGTATGAAAACAGGGTAACTAAATGGCCGATCTCATTAATATTCTGTGTAGATGTATAGTGAAAATGTGTGTAATTATTAGATAAACAGTTTATAGAGCCTATGCCCCAGCAAGGTGGTTTAATATTTTCTTGTATTTCAATACTTGTACATGTGGTCAAGTTTAACTTAAATATTTATCATATTAACATTGCAGTGTCAATAAGTAAGGAAATATCGAAAAATAAGTTCTCCATTAATATCAAGATATCCTGGTCGCCTACGTTCCTCAGAACAATATACATATCCCAAGTCTCAATCTCGATAAAAAAGGCATAACGATCCACTATGGAAACGCTTGTAATTTTGCAATGTTATTTTTCAACACAATAATAAAACATCAATCCATTTTGTTTCCATGTTCTTTTCACCACCTTTTTAGAAATATTTATTTTTGTAAAATCAATAGTACCCGCGTTTATATTTTTTTTATTATACAAATCAAACCCTTACAAATATCAGGTTTGAAGCATGAAATAATTATTCACAATGGCAAGTATATTGCAATAACACAAAAATGTTTGAATTTAAGGCAAAGAGGGGAAGGAAAAAATAATATTTTTCTTAAATATCCAATTTTAGATTTTTTTACTCAAAAAAAAAAGGAGGAGAACACAATGAAAGGATTAATTAAACTTTTAGCCGTAACAGCCATTATTTGCATGATTCCATTTACTGCTTTTTCAATGCAGATGATATCTGATAACGAAATGGATAACATTACCGGTCAGTCAGGTATAACCATTGTATTTGCAGGAAATACAAGTGAAGGTGCACTTTCCATAGATGTTTCACTGCGTGGTCTGGCATGGGGAGATACCGATGGTATTGGTGGAGACACCCTGGCAGGCTATTTCACAATGGATGGTCAGGATGCTGATACAGGCGCACCAATGGATACATCATTAAGCATCAAAATCAAACATTTATCCAAAATGACACTGGATGTTGGTACAACAAATTCAACCAATCCAGTTAAAGTTGATGGTACAGATGTTGTCCCGGTTGACACCAGTTTTATCAAAATGGGTGTTCCGGATCTGGTCTTGTCAGTAAATATGGCAGATGAAGGTAAACTGTGTCTTTCTAATCAAAGTGCTGGTGGTTCTTCTGAAGAAATGGGAACTTTAAGTCTTACCAATTTGGGCGTTGGATTGACATTCCCAGCAAACAGTGCGCTTTATATATATGCCCATTAATATCCAATAATAACCTCTTTGTTCTTATAAACCTGTCTCATGGTAAATGAGACAGGTTTTTTTTTGCAAATTTTTTTTATTATCCTGTTGCGAAAATAAAAATTTCTATTGAAAAAATTAAAAATGTCAGTATGATATTAAAACAATACGCAAGATTTCTTGCAATGTATATCAACATTTATTTGAAAAGAGGTAAAGTCTATGAAGACCACTGATGAAACGATATCAATCATTGAACAGGGAATGATGGATGTTTATGACGCTGAAAAAAGCATGATGGCAGGCCTTGAAAAAGCAGGCAAAATGTTTATACCCATTAAAGATATGGTGCGCAAAATACCTCAGGATTTGCGCAATCGATTGGATATAAAGGTAACAGCACCTGTCAAAAAACTACGCCAGCAAATCGAAGGGCTGCTGGGACAGCGATTAAAAATATATCCTGTCAAAAAGGCAACATATGTTGGCAAAAATATGCCATCAGAAGAATTGATTGTCCAGCTAATTGTCGACCATCCAGACATTTCATTAAAACTCATATGTCAGAAACTCCCTTTGACCCGCCAGCATGCCATAGATACAATTAATGTGTTAATCAGTGCAGGCATTATCTTACCGCGCCTGAATGATAAAATGAATGTTTTTTTTACATTAAAAGATCCAAATTTTGCTGACTCCAACAACATTCGCGCCCGTATTAAAGAACATGAGACCATTCACAGCCAGGAAAAGGCGATTGCGGAATTTCATGATACTTATAAATCAGTGGGAAAAGGCCGAAATTTTGTACGTATTCATCGTATCAGAGAAGCGTTGAAATGGCCTGAAAAAACGTTTAATACAATTTTAACATCGCTGATGCAAAACTATACTGTTGAGCTTCACGGCGGAGATCCATCATCAATGACAGAAAAAGAAATTGCAGATTCATATAAAGATGAACAAGGTCGTCTTTTTCTGACAATCAGTTGGAGATAACAAGTGGATATTCCCAAACCATTAAGTCTTTTGATGGAAAAAAATCCCTTTATCTCATCAAGTGTGGGAGACCCTTGGGTGAGTAGATATCCAAATGTACCGGATATTAATTCTCATGCATTTTCAGGGATTCTTTCCTTGATGGCTCAAAAATCGGAACATTCTGCTTTGAATTGTGCATGTCTGATTCTGGGTGAAGTGGGAAGCGGAAAAACCCATCTTCTTGGCCAAATGTTAGAGCATGGACGAAAGGCAGATTTTCCATTTACCTATGCCTATATTCAACCAATTGAGGATGCCCACACGCCATTTCTATATCTGTTGCGAGAAACCATTGTAAACCTCTGTCATCCGCTGGATCGAACAATCGGTGCAACATCGTGGGATACACAATTGTTTCGACTGGTCATACATATACTCAAGGACGTTGACCCCAACTATAAGGTACCTTCATCGCTTCATTCTGGCATTACACATAAAGCAAATTCTACGAGAACACAGTCTTCTGGTATATTTCAAAAACTCCAACACAAAATTTTGGATTTATCCAAACTATCGCGATTTAATACTGTTGCAGCGCAATCAGATAAATATCTTAATAGAATTCATAAAAAAGCGATGGATAGCATTCGAAAAACCTATCCAGAGATTTCAAAACGATTTCTACAAGTATTATTCTCTTATACTGATACTGAAAAACAGGCAACTGCTATTGAATGGTTGAAAGGCAATGTCCTGGATTCTGAAGAATGTACATTATTGCACGTACCGGATCGTTCACAAAAATCGGCTTCAGCAATTGAAAATGAAGCGCGGGAAATACTGACATCTTTAGGCATTTTGCTAGGTCGTTATAAAATGCCTATGCTGGTATGTTTTGATCGTCTGGAAAACTTGACCTCTGATGATCAAATTCATGCATTGGGCAAAATGATGGAATTTTTGGTGGATAAAGTACAGGCCATGTTGCCATTGGCCTGTTTTCGGGGACAGCAATGGGAAGAAAAATATCGCAACAAGCTCAATCAGCATATTATTTCACGTTTGGAGAATAACCAGTATGAACTTCAAGCCTGTTCACTTGAGCAGGCCATCCAAATTGTAGAAAGCCGATTGAACTCAGTTCTTGACCAAGCCTGGCCGGATTTATATCCATTCACAAGACAGGAATTAATTGATTTATATAAGGACCGTCTCTATAGTCCACGAGCGGTCATTACAATTGCCAATGAACGATTGAGAAATAAGCTCAATCAACAACCTCGAAAAATGCTGACTCCATTGGAAACACTTGCAAAAGCATATGAACAAAAAAAGCATGATATTTTCAGGGATATGGATCTATATCCGCCAGATCGGAGCAGGCTTCGTAAAGCATTAATGTTATTTATGAATCTAAGACCAATAAAAAATATTTTTGGAAGAATAGCAACCATCCAAAACTACAACGATAACTCGGAGCAAATTGATCTGGTACTGACATTGAATCATCCTTCTGGCAAAAAGGTACCGGTGATATTCATCATTGATCATGAATTACACCATATGTCAGTAACATCAAGAATTCAAACAGGAATAACCTGTTTAATTGATAATTCCCCCACAAAAGTGATATATATTCGAGATGCCCGATGTATATTTCCACCACCTCCAAGATGGAAAGAAACCAACAACAAACTCCAACGATTCAAACGGCTGGGCGGACATTCCATTTTCCTGGGACTGGATAATGCCGCGTGGTGGTACGCCTTAGCTTTGCTTAGTTATGAGGTAAATGAGGGGGATGTCTCTGTTGTGGATAGAAATTTTCAAACTCGGGCGGTGACCTGGAAAGAATTTGAAGAATTTGTATGCCAACATGTAAATGGTGAAACATATCTTGCCTTTCAAAATCTGGAATCAGCACTGGCGTCACCGCCAACTGAAAAATTTTCAGTAGTAGGATTACGAAATAAGTTAGCTGCCTGATTTTTGTCTAATCCAAAGATATGTTTACCTCATATCAAAAGCCCACAAATTGTTAAGGAATAAAAATTATGCGAAACGTAGCCATTATTGGTACAGGGATGATCAAATTTGGCAGATATCCAGACAAAACCATTAAAGATTTGGTCAGGGAATCTGTTCAGAATGCGTTACAAGATGCAAATTTAACTTCGGATAAAATTGAAGCCTCATATGTTGGTTCCGCTGTTCCTGGAATTATGACAGGTCAGGAACAAATTAAGGCGCAGGTCACATTGAGCGCAATGGGTATAGACTCTATTCCAATGGTCAATGTTGAAAATGCCTGCGCAAGTTCGTCATCAGCCCTAAATCTGGCATGGACTGCTGTTGGTGCAGGTATCTATGATTGCGTATTAGTTGTAGGCTTTGAAAAATTATACGATCAGGATAAACTAAAATCTTTTCTGGCCCTTGGCACTGCTGTTGATGTTCAAATGGTTGAAAAATATCTTGCCGATTTTGAGGCAAGGCAGCGGTCCAACGAAAAAATTCTTTCAAAAGGCAGTGGAAAAAGTAAAAGTATTTTTATGGATATGTATGCCTACTATACACGCATGTATATGGAACAATACGGATTAACACAGGATCATTTTGTTCAGTTATCTGTAAAAAGCCACAAAAATGGCGCATTAAATCCCCATGCCATGTACCAGAAAGAGATGACCACAGATGAAATTATCGCATCAGGGGAAATTGCCTATCCCCTGACCCGTGCGATGTGTTCCCCTGTTTGTGATGGGGCGGCGGCAGTAATTGTTTGTTCTCAGGAAAAAGTGAGGCAATTTACCAATACCCCCATCTGGATTGCATCATCAGTTATTGGCAGTGGTAAAATCAGTGATGAAATTGGTGATACACTTACCAAAAGAACAGGGCCAAAAGCATTTGAATCTGCTGGAATCAGTCCCAAAGATATTGACATTATTGAGGTGCATGATGCCACAAGTCCATCTGAAATTATTACCTTGATCGAATTGGGCATTTGCCCGGGAGACAAAGCCGCCGAATGGATTGACAATGGTTATTTAAACATTGATGGTCAAAAACCATCAAACACTTCTGGTGGTCTGGTGACTAAGGGTCATCCCATTGGTGCAACTGGCCTTGGACAAATTCATGAAGTTGTTCATCAACTCCGAGGAACCGCAGGTGCCCGGCAGGTTAAGTCTCCCAAAGTGGCTATGACACATAATGGCGGTGGCATTCTTGGGGTAGATGCCGCAGCGATGGCTTTGCATATTTTAAAAAAATAACTCATCTTCTTTTTGACTGATTGTCATGATTTCGGTTTTTGTTCGGGGAAAAACACAAGGTTTGCCCCTACATTCGTTCTCGGACATATGGTTAGCATCGGTTATTGGCAAATACCAAAACTTATAGACCTATGCGTATTCGACAACATATTTTGCAAGAAAACAACCAGTTATTCGCCTTTAGATCATTCTTGCACATTGGCTAACAAATCATCCAAGGGGCTTAAAACGCCATGACCACCCTGTTGCAATACATGCGTATAAATCATTGTTGTTGAAATATCTTTGTGACCTAGCAATGCTTGAATTGTTCGAATATCTGTCCCTCGTTCTAGAAGATGCGTCGCAAAACTGTGCCGAAATGTATGACAACTGATTTTTTTGTTTAATTGAAGTTTGTTAGCAGCAATTCTAATTGCACTGTTAACCACGCTTGGGTCAATATGGTGACGCCTTATTAATCCGCTTCTCGGGTCTGTAGAAAGTTGGCGTGAAGGAAATACATATTGCCATTTCCATTCTTTCGCTGCATTTTTGTATTTTCTGTCAAGAGAATAGGGCAAATATACTTCACCATACCCCTGTAATAGATCTTGTTTATGTAAAATTCTAACTTTTGATAAATGATTATCTAAAAAAGGAATAATAGTTTCAGAAAATGTCGTGATACGATCTTTTTTACCCTTACCCGAGCGAACTGTTATTTGTTTCATTTTGTAATCAATATCTTGAACTCTTAGCCTTATTGCTTCAGAGATTCGAAGACCACTCCCATAAAGTATTTTAACGATAATCTGTGATGTTCCTTCCATGAGGTTAATAATATTCCTGACCTCATCTTTTGTCATAACAACAGGTATATTAATCTTTTTTGTTGCTTTAATTGCATTTATTTCATCTTTAAGCTCTACCTTAAGGATTTTTTTATACAAAAAGATAAGTGCATTCATTGCTTGATTTTGCGTTGCAGGTGCAACGTTTGCCTGTATAGCCAAATGACTTAGAAATGCTTCAATTTTTTTTTCACCGCCATATAGGTCATCTCTGGATAACATTTTATGAAATTGAACATATCGTTTAATCCATTCAATATAGGTACGTTCAGTATGAATTGAATAATAATGTACACGCATATAATCTCTTACTTCATCAAGTAATTTTTTTTCATTTTTTTTAGTTGACATTTTCAGCTCCCAACGATAAAATTTATTAATTTGAATATACTTGATAATAATTAAAATGTCAACTTATCAGGTAAATGGTTTAATAGAGTTAATAATACCTGATAGAAGTTGTTTTGCCAACTTATCAGGTTAATATGGTTTGTTAATTAATGGTTATTCGTTTTATTTCGTTATTTAATTTTTATATATTTAAAATGTTCATTCTTTTGCTTTGGAAGTGGCTTTTACTGTAATCGTTAAATATCGGTTTTAGAATAAGGGGGCAAAATTA
>Ga0272440_1003098_pt1 | contig 12579 bp, 5 predicted proteins | sample SSMMMBAug17_FD_192440 | JGI IMG/M metagenome (GOLD analysis project Ga0272440, IMG submission 192440) | Marine sediment archaeal communities from Little Sippewissett salt marsh, Falmouth, MA, United States - SSM-MMB-Aug17 | ecosystem: Environmental > Aquatic > Marine > Wetlands > Sediment ...
AAATATTTAGATCCATGCTAAGATCCATGTTTACCTCCGATTAACAATTAATAATGAGGGGTACATTGAATGAAAATCGACCATACCAGAAATGGTTTACCCACTCAATATGATGAGGAACCAAAATTCATTATACCCGAAAACTTATGATCGCTTACTTCGTATCGATTGAATAGGCCTCAGCATAATGTGTTTCAATGTATTCAATTAACGTATGAAACTGTGTTTCCAATTCTAATACCAGAGCATCGATATTGTCTGTCTGTTCTTTTTTTATCGCAGTTTCTAACTGATAGCCAGCAGAGTTTAATTTATGAGCATAAACAGAACCAGCCATACTTTTTACACTATGCGCTTGTAACAGAATCGCTTGATAATTATCCTCTTTTACTGCTGAAAAAATTTGATCAATCCTTTCTTTAGAATTTTTTAGAATATCAGATAAGAGACTCCCGATAAATTCTATGTCATTATCAAATGATTCAACAAATCGGTTAAAATCAATAATTTTTTGTTTATCCTCTGTATCATTTTTGTCAATTATCTTTGATTCTTCTGTTGGTGTATACGTTCTATCACCCGCTTGAATATTCCTTTGCAACGCTTTAACAAGGGAATCTTCCTGAAAAGGTTTTGAAATATAATCATTCATTCCGATTTCAATAAAATGTTCTTTATCACCTTTCATGGCATGTGCAGTCATCGCAATAATAGGAATATCACTCTGAATATTTGTACTCTTTGACGCTCGTATAATTTTTGTTGCCTCAATACCATCCATATCAGGCATTTGAATATCCATTAATACAATATCGTATATGCCGGTTTCCAGCATCTCCAGTGCTTCTTTTCCACTGGAAGCAACATCAGTATGACATCCATACTTATTCAGGTATCTGAGTGCGACTTTTTGATTTGCAACAACATCTTCAACTAAAAGAATTATAAGGTTTTTTAATGAATTGATATCACTTATTAACTGATTCTCATCTGAAGCTGCATCCAATAATGCAATCTCGGTGTCATTGCACTTTTCAAATACAATAGAAAAGCAGAATTCAGTGCCCTGCCCTTTTTCACTTATTATATTAACATTTCCGCCCATCATTTCAATAAGTTGTTTTGAAATTACAAGTCCAAGCCCGGTCCCTCCATACTTTCTGCTGATACTGCTGTCTGTTTGAGAAAAGGATTTGAATAGTTTGTTTTGATTTTCTTTTGATATGCCAATGCCAGTGTCCATTATACTAAAATTTAAAATGGCATGCGTTTCATTTTCTTCCATTAACGTTATTCTGATGCTGATGTATCCATTATCTGTAAATTTTATCGCATTTCCGGTGATGTTCGTTAAAATTTGACGAAGCCTGCTGGGATCACTTTTTACATAATTCGGTACATTTTCATGCACATGGCAAATCAGATCAAGACCTTTCTTTTTTGCACTAAAGGTAAATATTTCACTGATATTGTTGATTACCTTACGAAAATCAAAAGCAATATTTTCAAGTTCAATCTTTCCGGCTTCAATTTTAGAAAAATCAAGGATATCATTAATAATGGTCAATAATGACTCTGCGCTTTGGTTGGCTGTTTCAAGGCATTCTCGGTTATCCGCATCGATATCAGTCCCCAGTACGATGTTGATCATTCCAAGAATACCATTCATGGGTGTTCTTATTTCATGGCTCATATTTGCTAAAAATGTGCTCTTGGCATGACTGGCAGCTTTGGCCTTTTCTTCCGCTTCTTTTCTAATAATGATTTCTTTTTGAAGATTTTCGTTGACTATTTTTAATTCTTTTGTTCGATCAATCACCCTTTTTTCAAGGTTCTCATTTGCCACTCTCAGTGAATCTTCCGCCTGCTTTTGTTTCTGATAATAGTTAAAGAGGCTGTTATTCATTGAATTAAAGGCACTGGCCAGATGGCCAATTTCATCATTTGATTTGATGTTTATTTGTTGATCAAAGCGATGTTCTTTTGTGATGAAGTTCACATGATTAAGTAGTTTGATAATTGGCTTTGATAAAGATGAAGATACAATGATTGACGCAGTCACAGCAACGACCAAAACAATTAACATCCACATCAGAAAATCTTTTTTCATTCGTTTGACAATCATGTATGCATCAGCTTCGTTTTGCTCAAGAAAAACGATAACCTGAATATTTTGCGGAATGCCATAAGCTAACAGCATTTTTTTGCCATCAGATCGCAACGCCGGTTCAACACCAATATGACTATTTTTTGAAATCAACATCCTGACAGCATCTTTTACAATTTCATAAGAAGTCATGTCTGGCATTGACTTATCAAATAATTTACATCCCTCGTTATTTAAAATACTTATTTCTATTGATTTCGAATCATGCGTTTTTGTTATCAGTTGATACAACTCATCCATATCAATAATTGCTGTTAAATATGCACGTCGATTCACATTGTTGAGATCCAGACTGAAAGTAAGGGGTGTAAACCATAAATTCAGTTGAGAAATATTTAAAATATTGGATTTCTTTTTATCTTGATTCAGTTTTGAAAAGGGATCAATGTCCATCTGTTTTAATTTTGATGAAACATCTTCCCTGATGGCAAACAGGGGCGTATCAATGCCTTCAACCGATATTTTTAAGGCAATGATAGATGAAACATTATGAATTGCGGCTTTGAGAAGTGACATGATTTCATCAGGGCCAAGATTTTCGTTTTCGATGGATTTTCTAATCAGTAAAACCGGCGTGGAAACACATTCGATATATCCTTCCATTTGTTTGACAATTTGCTGCACAGTTGATACCAGTTGATCATTGGCTGTGCTTCTCAGCTCGGTAGATATTGTTCGAATTGAAATGATGCCAGCAAGGCCCAGTGGTATTAACGATAGAACTATTGAAATAATAAGAAATTTATATCTAAACTGCATGATTCACATTTTGTCTCTCATTCTTATTTCAACCTGTTTATTTTGCCAGGAACTCGATGATGAAAGTCCGGTGCCGTCATCGACCATCAATTTAACATCATAAGTACCGGGTTTTGTGAAGCCATATTTTACAATTTTTCCTTCAGCCTCATCCTGATTTCCAAAATACCAATGATATGTCAATGGGTCTTTGTCTGGATCATGGGACTTGGACGCATCAAATATGATTTGATCATGGGCACCGCCTGTCAATAAGTCATGCCTGAATTCCATAACAGCAACCGGCGGATGATTCACTCGCACAATAATAAAATCTTCACTGGTATTACATGTCGTATGACTATCATCAATAATAGATAGTCTTACGTTATATCGTCCCGGTTGCACAAATATATGAGATACTTTTTTGCCTTTTACAGTAACACCATCGCCAAAATCCCATGAATAGTCAACAATCTGTCCATCCAGATCAAAAGCGCCGGAACCATCAAGTATCAATTCATCTTCTGCCGAAACAATCCGATCATGGCCGGCATCAGAAACAGGCGGATGATTAATCACTAAAAAACCAGCACATTGTGATTTGCTGTTATTGACTTTACTGCCATCATCCACAACAAGATTGACAATATATTTTCCTGGTGATTTGTATTGATGAGCTGTTTCTTTACCTGTTCCGGAAGATCCATCGCCAAAAAACCAGGCATATTGTGCAATCTGACCTTCTGTGTCAGTTGAACTGGCGCCAGAAAAATGTATTTTTTCGTTAATACAAAATGTTCCCAGACTATTTTTTTCTTTTTTCGCTGGTAAACCATTATTGTTTGAAATAATTGAGATGACCGGAAAAGGCGGATGATTGATCGTAACTATCAATTGATCTGAATCGTTATTATTATTGAGGTCTGTATTGTCTTGAACCCATAAACCCACTTTATATTCACCCGGATGTTGATACTGATGACTTATTTCCAGACCATTACCTTTTGTTCCATCACCTAGATCCCATTCATATCGGGTAATGGCGCCATCCGGATCATGTGATTTTGAACCATCAAACGTAATAACCTGATTGACACCTGCAATCATATTATCCCCGGCAATTGCTTTGGGTGGGGCATTAATATGAATTGATTTTTTGGAAACAGTTTTGTTGCATTCGGTTTGTGAATCTGTTGTCACAGTTAAAGTGACAATGTGAGATCCTGCTTTTACAAAGGTGTGTGATGGTTTTTCTGAAGCACTTGTTTTTCCATCCCCAAAATTCCATTCCCAATTGATAATGTTCGCTCCATTTCCAGAGGATTTTGATGAATCAAAATGAACTGTTTCACCCAGAGGAAAGTGATCAGGGCATGTAAAATGAGATATCGGCGCTTCATGAACAGTGACAAGCATTGTATCAGAATCGGTATAGTCACAATTACCGGTCTGATCGCCAGTAATTCTGAGTGTTACCCGATATTTTCCCGCCTGTTCATATACATGTGATGGTGTTGCACCACCACCCGTGGTGCCATCGCCGAAGTCCCATTCATAACTATTGACCAGTCCATCAATATCAGTAGACTGTGTACCATCAAAGTAAATCATATGGCCTGCACAAACAACCTGATCCACGCCCGCATTTGCAACAGGTGATTCAATGACATGAATGATGATTTGATCGTTATCTGTATTGCCGCCTTCAAGGTTTGAATCATCTGTAACAGTCAAAACAGCAGAAAAAGTTCCTCCTTTTTTAAAAATTCTGGCAATGTTAACACCCGACATGGCTTTGCCATCACTAAACTGCCATTGATATTTCATTCGACCATTTTCAGGATCTCGGGATTCGCTGGCATCAAAAATAGTTAAATTCCCGGCACAGACTGTTTTATCTTGTCCAGCAATGGCAACAGGTCGTTCGTTAATCATAATTTTGACAGTTTCTTTGGATACTGAATTTGAAAGCCCTCTGTTGTCATCAACAGTCAAGATCGCAGGATATACGCCCCCTTTGACAAAGGTATGCATTATTTTCATGCCAACTAAATCATCACTGCCATCACCTGGATTCCATATGTATTTGAGATGATCGCCATCAGCATCAATGGAAGCACTGGCATCCAGCAGAATCCTTCTTTGATTGGTATGGATTCGTTTTTGTGCTTTGGCAACAGGTTGATGATTCACATGAATCACAAGGGAATCATTGGCGGTTGAATTTTTTACTTTACTATTGTCGACAACTGTCAGGTTAGCTGCGTAAACTCCTGATTTTTTGAAATTTCTTTGAACAATTTTGCCCATTTTTGTCACGCCATCACTGAATGTCCATATATATTTTGAAATTTGCCCATCTTGATCATATGATTGACCTGCATCTAAAGAAACAGTTTCAAGAGGCGCTGCAACAATATCATTTCCAGCATGTGCTACTGGACTGTAATTAATTGTGATTTTAACATTATCAAAGTTCAACGCCCATTCATGTCTGGAATTATCAAAAACAGTCAACAGGGCATGATACACACCGGGTGTATGATACACATGCGATACCTGTTTTCCTTTTAATTGTTCCCCTTCACCCATATCCCATTCCCATTTAATAATTTCCCCATCCGGATCAACTGAGGAAGATCCATCCAGCACAATCGTTTCACCAGGGGCGGCCAGGATATCCGGGCCGGCATCTGCAATGGGGATATAATTGATATTAAGTTTCATTTCATCCATTGCGGTATTCGTTGTCGTGTTTGAATCATCAATCACTGTCAGTTTAACAGTATAAATACCTGGGGAATGATATGTATGGCTTAAAACAGGCCCGAAAGCCTTCGTACCATCCCCAAAGTCCCAGATATATTTGATAATTTCACCATCATGATCAAAGGATTTTTTCCCATTAAAAAGAATGTTACTTTGCGTTTTCCATTGGTCGGGACCGGCATTGGCAACAGGAGGATGGTTAATTATGACGATTGCGGTATCTGTGTCTGTATCAGAAGTTGACCGCGAATTATCCCTGACTGATAATGTCGCAGTGTATACACCGGGTTGATCATAGCTGTGTTTTACTTTCTTTCCTTTTAAAATGGTTCCATCACCCAGATTCCATTCATAAAAAATAATTTTTCCATCTGAATCCGTTGAACCTGAGGCATCAAACACAGTGCTCTGATTTGCTGAAATTTGTTTATCTTTTCCAGCATCGGCAACCGGCCTGTCATTGACAAAAACGTTCAATGTATCAAAAGCCCGACTGTTTTCAACTTGTGCATCATCAGCAACTGTCAGCGTAACTTGATATGTACCTGGCTTTTCATAGGCATGGGTTGGGTTTATTCCTGATGCCTTGTTTGTGTCTCCAAAGTCCCAGTGATAGGATACAATTTTTCCATCACTATCTTTACTGTTCTTTCCACTAAATTTTATTTGCTGTCTGGGTGATGCAATGAGATCATTTCCTATTTCCAATACTGGCTGTGCATTAATCCAAACCTCACAGGTATCGGAAGCACTATTGCACGGGGAGTCTGAATCATCTTCAACACGAAGCGTTACCTGATATCGATCTGGCTGCCAGAAAGAATTTTTGGTGATTTTGCCTGACGCCCTGTTGCCATCACCAAAATTCCAAAAATACTTAATAATATTTCCATCCTTATCTATAGATTGAGAACCATCAAACGTTAACTCTGTATTTGGCGTTGCAACCATATCAGGTCCGGCATTGGCAACAGGTTGCTCGTTGACTGTTACATTGAACTGTGTTTTTTGACTGTTATACACCTGGCCTGAAAAATCTGTAACAATCAGTTGTGCCGGATAACTGCCAGGGGCATTATATTGATGCGTTGTTTTTGCACCGCTGCCATTTTTGCCATCACCAAATGCCCAATAGAAGTTCATTTCATCCCCTTCTGGATCTTTTGTAAGGGAGGCATCAAAAAATACAGAACGACAATCCGCCAGATATTCAAGTCTGAATTTTACCTGAGGACGCTTATTCTTTTTCTGGATGTAAATAGGCAAAATAATGGGTAAAAGATGTCCATGTTGATCGGTGACATAAAAAGTGCCATCATTGGGCATTTCTCTGCCCCCTTTAAAGCGAATTCCGCAATATTGATCTGTTTCATCCGGCAGGATATCAATATTGCTTTTCATCCACTCATTCTGACCGGATGACTTGACTGGCAGATCGTCTCTAAACTTTGTCACAACATGAATATAGGCACTGTACAAATCAAAATTATGAACAGTGAGATAGTTCGTTCCCCTGGGGACAAAAACCCGCATTTCAGAAAAAACTTCACGGCTGGGCAGGTGTAATGTCGTTGAATACATGATAAGATCAATAGAGTCCGGTGTTATATTTCTTCTTTGATGTGTACTGGCGGTCACCATGAAAATATTGCCATCATCACCTTCAACACCAGAAACAATCAGCTTGAAATACCGACATTTGTTTATTGACTCACCTTCATCAGGAGATATTTCTTTAAAATTATACCATTGATTATCTTTAAATGGATCTATTCCATACGTCTGGTCTTGTAACAACGTGCCGGAAAAAATATTATCTTTCACCGGCGCGCCCTGCGTTAAATCATATGTTGAATATGCTTTTTCGCCGCCAAATAATCGAAACCTTGTTTTTGTATTCCATTTGCCATGATAAAGTGAATCGTTTGCACCACCGCAATCCGCATCAAATATCCGGATATACAGTTTTTTTGTAAAGGTATCCGGGATGCGAATAAAAATGACTTGAAAAAAATCATCATCACCTTCCTCAGTGCCGGCATCTTTGCCATAGGTAATGAGAAAGGCATTTTCTTTTCCAAATGCTTGTATTGAAAAAGAAATTGACAATAAACAAACGAACGTTATGAATAAACTGAGACCTGAAAATATTTTTTTAAAATTCATATGTTTCCTATTACTCAATGTTCAAGTTTTTTATCAAAATGACAATAAGTAGGCGATCATAAGTTTTCGGGTAGATAAAGGTATAACCTTCCGGCCGATGTTCAACCGCCTGGTATTGAAAAAGTTCAATTACACAAGAACCATAATCCAACCAATATCCGAAACCAATGCAAGGCGAACCTTATGTTCGCCCTCCGAACAAAAATAAAAAAGCATAAATGAACCGATGTCTGAAACCCATACAGTTGTTTCCGAACATATATGTTTGATTCCGGTAATAGTTTGGATGACGCGCACAAGGTTCGCCCCTGCATTGGTTGCGGACATTGCTTCCGAGTCTCACAGTCGTATGGCTCTTCAAATCTCGTTACGATTGATAGCGTCTAATAAAATGTTCGACTTTTTGGGAATGCACCCTTCAGGATGTACTTTTCTACAAATATGATAAATGCCTAAAACTGATATTTCTTCTTATTCCCCAAATAATCCGAAAGCTCTACTGAAACCAGATCCACTTTTCCTTTAATTAACCCTGGGGCTTTAAAAAATGTTTCATATTTTCCTTTTTTTTTAGAAAACAATAAATATCCGGTATAAAGGTTAGAATCAACCTTTAGTTCGTATGGCGCAATTCGGGTGAGGGTGGTTTCATCATTAACAAATATTTCGATATAAGTTTTCTCGCCCTCTTGTATGTGACGTGGGGATATTTTAATTGCTTTAATTTGAGGGGCTTTCTGGTCAAGAGTAATTTGTTTTTCAATCACCGATATATTACCAGCAAGATCTTGAGATTCAAACCGCAACAGGTTGTTACCCGGTTTTAGATTTACATCAGAATTAAAGCGGTATTTTTTTAACTGAATCTCTTTTTCATTTATTTTAAAAGAAACAGCATCTTTCGCCATTCCCTGTAAATTAATCTTTGATTTGTTCGTTATCGAGTGAATTGTCGATTTAAAGGATATAACCGGTGGGCTATTATCAAACAGAACTTTCAGGCAATCCAACCGCGTTTCGCCGGCAAATGATTTTATGGATAATGCGAAACTATTGTGTTGGTTTTGTGTTGGAATATTCATGCTGAAGTGCCCGGATGAATCCGCAATGGTATACATTGATTTTTCCAGGTAACTTTCCAGTGAAGACAGCACTTTATTTGAACAGGCCTGACTTTCAAGTGCAGTCAGTGTCAGTAATGCATCAGGAAGTGTTTTACCGGATAGTGAAAAGGTTCTATTTCGGGTAACAAAATGATAAGGCTGAATTTGTGGAATTGCTTTATCAAAAGATAAGGTTATTCTATGATTGATAATACATAATATACTTCTTTCGATTTTAGTTTCATTGCCTGCATGATCAACAGCCTTTACAATTATTTTTAGATTTCCTTCTCGCAAATGATAGTAGTATGAAAAATTGCCATTTTCATCGACACTGGCCTGATTCTCGTCAATGGTCAGTGTAACTCCGGGTTCTGTATTCCCGGAAATAAAAACGCTATTTGATGTGACTGTTTTCGAGTTTTCTGGTGTATGTAAAATAAGGTATGGCGGATAGTTATCTTCAATAATGCTGAATGACCATGTATCTGTAAACATCCCCATGAGTCCATCTTTTGATATTAAAGCAATTCTCCAGAAATATAAATTATTTTCAAGATGTTGTGAGATATCAAATGAGGTGTTTTTTATTGTGTTTGCAACAATAATTCTGGAAAATTTTTTATCCAGTGATAATTCCAGTTTGTAGGCAGTGGCTTCATTTACTTTTTCCCAACGTAGACGAAAATCAGTGGTAAAGTGCTCTGAAGTGTTTGTTGGAAAAATTAAATGGGGGCTTTGAATAAGTTTTGTCGGTGGCGAAGGTTTTTTATTCAGCGGAACAACAGTTCCTTCATTTTTATTTAATAAAACTTGACTGCCGCCTGATGATACTTTCAAAGTCCCATCATAGTTAGCAAAACGTGATTTTTTTTTATCTTTTTTGACCCAAAAATGCTTTGAATGAATCCGCGTTTCAACACCTGGCGTATCAATATGAAACGAATCGCGTGCTTTTCCAGTTAACAAGGCCAGCACTTCCCCATTTAATACGCTGACATCACATTTTTGCGTGTTATTTAGAAGATTATTTCGAATTTTTCTGATAAGGGTTTGTGCATTTTCTTTTAACTGAATGCGACTTTCGTCTGTAAAAAGTATTTCAGCATATGATTGTGAGAGCGTTCTGACTTTGTCTCCTTCCATCAATAAATCGTAAAGGGGAATTGAGTGCCAGTCATTATCTGAAATTTTTCTTCGATGCACTTCACCCTTAAGATAATCAAGAACAGCCTCAGCAGGAAGATCTTGCTTTGAAATACATATTTTTAAAGACTTTTCAGCCATATTGATTGATTTTTTGGCGCCTTCAATACATTGTTTCCATTCTCCCTGTTTTCGCTGTCTGATTGCAGTATCCCGATAATTAATGGCTTCTTTGATTAATTCTGCAGTAAATATTCTTGCGCCAGCTTTAGCGGCTTCCCTTATCGCGTTTTGAGACATTTTTAATTGTTCATTTGCCTGTGAAATATTGTAAACTGGAATATTCAGTATCATACCTGGTTGGATATCATGAGCCGCTTGAATCTTGTTTGCCCGAAGTATATCTTCCCACAGATCCGGTGTATTTAAATATTGATTGGATATTTCTCTAATACTTTGATTTTCTAATACTTTAACTTGAATTACTTTTTTTTTATCGTTATCGTTAGCTATGCCTGTTCCTGATATCCCCCCCCAAAAGAATAACACGATCACATAAAAATTTAGCGTTTTGAAATGGGTCTTATTCATTATTGTGAATCTCCAGTTATATTGCATCATCTATTGTGAATGGCTATATTGCTATATTGTTTCTTATCGATTGTTTGATTTATCACCAGGCCTGCAAAGCAATGAATTCACAATCCTTTCAATTCAGCATCATTAAATATATTTATATTTTCTGTTCTAAAATATCAAGTATATTAAAAAATATCATCAGGCCATGATGTCGACTTGATTTTTTACAATTGCTTTGACTTGGACAGGCTTTACATTTAAAGAAAAGCGCCATCAACTGCTGATTTAATTCTGAAATATCTCCAGATGCCAATTGCATGCCATCTTTATCTGAAAAAGGCGTTATCTTTACATATGGTTTCATGGCTGAGCGCATTCACAAAACGTCGGATATTACCTTTGGATGTATTCAAAAACTGGAATCAATCCTATGTCCGAGAACGAATGTGTAATCATGGTTCAGAAACGAATCAACAAATATTGAATAATGAGGAAATTATTTTCAGAGATTTAATTATTAACATATGATTCGCTTCGTTTGAACATAGGAAAGCTCTGAAAATAAGTTTAACATTTATAATGTTTGATGCTACGTCTCACAATATTTGAACCAAATAAGAGACATTTTTCCCGAATTAAATGACCTATTTTTTTTTTCCTATTATATTTAAAATAATACCCCGCCATACCCCGCCATAACTACCATGTTTGTGTCGTTCCTATTGTAATTAGCGGCCCACTTGAGGTTTTCTTTCTTTTTGGTGATACCATCGCATGAAATCAATTCGATAAAATGACTTCTCTTTGGTTGATAGAGATGTTTACACTTAACACAATCCGCCACTTGATCGAGGAGTACAAGTTCTTTATACCAAGAATAATTGGGTACATTAACATGGGGGCAAGTATCATGATCAAGATCAATGCTCTTTAAGCCAGCGATAATCGTTTTAACATCATGAGTTGATACATATAATAATCCGTTGACGGAATATCCGTCGTTCATATAGTCATGGTCATTTGTAACTCCAACGTAATTATGGTCAGGGTCAAGGTCGTCATACCAAGATGGTAATGTACCAGTAAGATTGTCAGCAACATGCATTGATGAAATACCAAATAGCTCCCATTGTTCGGCTAATTCACGGTGTCCATCCCATGAAGGTACCACATCGTAACCTGAAATGTTTGTAACGGTCATTTCAGCTTTCATAGATGTGTTTCGGTAAGATGGAGGATTCAAAACGACACTCGATGTTATAAGGAATTTATCAGTGGAGGTTGTTTTCTTATTTTGATAAACTAAGTTTATGTTTAATTTATTATCTGGGTTCACGGCGGCGATATTAAAGGATGTAGCAGAGTTTTTGTCGCAATCTATATTGTTACTGCTGTAATACCGAAAAAGGCGATAGGAAGTTGTAAATGAATTGCCATAGGAAACTTGACGCCAAAATCAATCGGTGAGGAAAACCCAAAATTGAGGGATATCCGTACCTGTCATATAATAATACACCTCAAGTGCATTACCTGACTTGTTGCCCCCAGGATAAGAAACTTCCACTGTTGATGAGCCAGGTGTACCATTATTTGTTATTTTAATTGCCCAATGTCCACTTTCCCAGTCGAAATTATTTGCATTTATATTTGAAGCTGTAAAAAGCGGATAAGTCTATAAGTGTATACAAAAAAATATAATCGACTTTTTTTCATTTTTTTTCACTTTATGTGTAAGAAATTTGAAATTTTTGTGTCTATTATAATTAGAGGCCAAAAAAAAATTTATAATTTTATACATAAGGAGTTATATTATGAAACAAGAGTCACCTGATATTTTTGTTATAAATGCATGCCGAATGCTTGCGATGTTAGAAAAATCTATATATCGTTTAGTTCGTCAGAACTATT
>Ga0272440_1003099_pt1 | contig 12579 bp, 8 predicted proteins | sample SSMMMBAug17_FD_192440 | JGI IMG/M metagenome (GOLD analysis project Ga0272440, IMG submission 192440) | Marine sediment archaeal communities from Little Sippewissett salt marsh, Falmouth, MA, United States - SSM-MMB-Aug17 | ecosystem: Environmental > Aquatic > Marine > Wetlands > Sediment ...
TCAATTTCCCCCCTTGTGGGGGGATAGAGGGCATAGCCGTCAGGCTAAGAGCAAATGTAATTGTAACAACAGTTCAAGTTCCCCCCTCAAGGGGGGGGGGGGATTCGAATCGTTGGTATCAGTAGTTTTTCCTTAACCTGACGGCAATGCCCTTAACCCCCCTCAAGGGAGGAACTCATACTTTGGTATTTTTATTTTCGGAAATCACCTAATCGATCATTTAACATTCGTCAGGTGTAAACATACTTATGAATCAACTTGAAATACTTCTTGCGCGTATTGATGACGACTTAATACTGATTAATGACAGATTTGATATCTTATCTCAGGATCAACTCAGTATGCTGTACAGAGATATCAAATATGTTTTTTTGGATAATATTGCCAAAGAAATACGGCTGGTTTTTTATGATCCGGCAACTCAAAATGTGTATTGGGAAAATAAATACACAAGAGATGGTTCTGCGCAATCTGAAGGTGATATTAATTCAAATGGCATTAAGAAAGAATTGGTTTTTGATGTATTTATCGATTTTACACATGCATTTTTGAATTTGCACGCCAATGATAGAAAGGTATTGTTAAATAACACGGAACTGGATTGGTTTACCTGATTCAACTGGAAAACTGATCGTTTTTTCGAATAATGATCTTTTCTGTTTTTATGTATTGGTATTACATCTAATTACCAAAGATTATGACCCTCAACTCTATATCGAAAGGAGAAAGGCCATGGCAGAAATGAGTGCCACACAAAACCCGGGAAAAAAATTGCCTGAGATGAAAAATACCCCTTCGGTCAAAGGCATTTCATCACCACCACCAAAACAACCGATGGACAATAATACCTCAAGTGAAAAAGCTCCCATAAAAAAATCGATTAAAACAACAAAAGGTCCTGTTGGCCTTGACATTGGTACCAGTCATATTGTTGTTGCTACTCAGGATGATGGGAATGTTAATGTTACTTCTGAGCTGAATGCCTTTTATGCTGTTGAAGCCACCAGAATGATTGTCAACACATTCAAAGCTCAAAAAATTCCTTTTTTTGAATATGAGGGGCAATGCTACACAATGGGCTATGCGTCTCAACATTTTGCAAATATTTTTCATAAATCCCTGCGCCGGCCAATTTATGGTGGAATTGTCAGCCCCAATGAAGAGGAAGGTATCAAAGTCATTCAAAACATTATTGACACGGTACTACCTAAACCTGAAAATTTTTCAGAAACACTCTGCTTTGGTGTGCCGGGTGATCCACTTGAAGGCACTGGTTCTGTTGTTTTTCATACAGAAGTAATCAAACGATTTATCGGTGGATTGGGATACAAACCGATTCCTATTAATGAAGCAATGGCAGTTATTATGTCCGAGCTGGAAAATGAAAGCTACACAGGAATCGGTATCAGTTGTGGCGGTGGTATGTGTAATGTGTGTCTGTCGTATCTATCGGTACCTGTGATATCATTTAGTATTCGAAAAAGCGGCGATTTTATCAATCAAAAAGCTGCTGAGTCTGTCGGTGAATCTGAAACCAAAATGAAACTGATCAAAGAAGAGGAGCTGGATCTTGCTCAAAGAGCACCTGATCGATACCATATGGCATTGCATATTTTCTATGATGACATGATCACTTTTTTGATCAGCAGCATACGCAATGTTATCAGTCAATCGAGTCGGATGCCGACGATTAGCCACCCCATTCCAATCGTTTTAAGCGGCGGAACGGTAATGCCCAATGGATTTTTAAATAAATTCAATAAACTATTAAAACAAAATCCTTTGCCTATTGAAATTTCAAACGTCAAAATTGCAGACAAACCTTTGGAAACGACGGCAAGAGGTGCATTGAAAGTTGCGATTGCGGAAAAGGAAGGGGCTTAATGAATTATTGTTGAGCGGATATCGGGGCGAATTGTTGGAAAATGTTAAAGGCGAACTTTACGTTCGCCCATTCTTCAATGATGTTTACGATGTTATTTCTTAGGAACAATTGAACAATAAGTCCCCATTTACAATTGTACGTTTCGTGGCTATAGATCGTAGAGACAAGGCATACCTTGTCTCGCATAGCTCTATACGTTTTGGTATTTTTTATCTTACTGAGATATTAACATAAACACTCGTCCCAGGCAGTGTCTGTAAACGAGCTGTTCTCATTATTTCGAATAGATTGAAAAAGCCAACACGTGTAGACTCATGCGCCTTGCCTTTACAAACAAGAACCGAAAATGCACATTAAGAATGGGGATTTATTTTCAGAGCATTCCAGGACATTCTCATCATTAACAATAACAAGGGAACCGCTGTTGAAAAAACACGTTATTGATATAATTGATTCAGATGCAGATCAAAAATCCCATATCGTTTTTTCTGAAACAGATCTGATTGCTGCCAGAAACGAAGCAAATGATAGTCCGATTACGCCCATCATCGTCAATATCATTCACCAAATGGTTTCTGAAAAAGGCTTTCGGATTATTGATCATAACAAACGATTGTTCAACATTGCGCGAAATATTTTATTGGGTGAGCACGTTGACCATATCATTGCTGTAAAAATAAAGGATATTACTGACATAGAGAATGATCCTGAAAATTTTCAGGAATTTGAGGACCTTTCATTTTCAACAGATGATGCTTCTATTGATAAATATTCAACGCCTGATCTTCACTTGAACATGAATTTTTTGTCAATCGCCCAACATCCTCTGTTATGCTTGAAATACGATCATGCAACACAAGAACTTAACCGGTTATTTGAAATCATTCATGCCAATGGAAAAATACCTGTTCTCTGGCGGAAGTCCAATGGGTTTACATCGCATAGAATACTTAACCGCTATGAGTTTGTTGAGCCAGAAAAGAATGCGATTATTAAAAACCCTGCAAAAATGATTGAATATGTGCTTGAGGCTTCTCAAGATCGCATTGTTTATATTTTTGAAGATTTTCATCATTACATGGGCAAAAAAGATGTGATTAATCCTCATGTGGGCGAAATCAGGTCATTGATCAAAGAACTTCATGATCAACTGATCAAACGAAGTGAATATGTTGTGTTTTTTTTGCCGCATTTTTATGAAATACCTGAAGAAATTGAACCTTACATCCAGGTCATTTCAAACAATCAACCCAAAACAGCAAAAGGCTATCTGGATCGATTTGGTCAGCTATTGACTGATCCGGATTACATTCGAAAATGTAAACCCGTGGTGGGGGTTGATCATTTGATTGGTCGGATGATTCAAATTCTGGGGCAGATGGAATCCAATAATCCACTATTGATTGGTTCGCCAGGTGTTGGGAAAACATCTATTGTTGAAGGCTTTGCAAAAATTTTAGCAAAAGGAAACCTTATTCCACAACTTGCTGGTAGAAATTTATATTCGTTGTCTTTAAACAGTATGGTTGCAGGGACTCGTTATCGTGGTGATTTTGAAATCAGGCTTGAAGGCTTGATGGATGAAGTGCTTCAAAATAAAGATCGTATTATTGTGTTTATTGATGAAATTCATACCTTGATTGATGCTGGTTCCAGTGAAGGTGCGTTTGGTGCTGCCGATGTTTTAAAACCAGTCCTGGCCAGAGGTGAATTCCCCTGTATTGGTGCGACTACGCCTGAAGGGGTTGATATTTTTTCAAAAGATCCAGCGCTTGCCAGACGATTTAAAAAAATTAGAGTGGATGAGCCCGACGTTAATCAAGCGTATACCATATTAAAAGGGATTATGGGTAATCTTGAAAGACATCATCAAATACAACTCTCGGATGATGCTTTGAGAACTGCTGTTGAACTGAGTAAACAATATATTACAAATGAATTTCTTCCAGGAAAAGCCGTTGCGTTAATTGATGGTGCTGCTGCATTTTGTCGGATTCATAAACAAAAGGTGGTTCAAAAAAACGATGTTTTAAATGAAATGAAACGATATATGAACGAAAATAAAATCAAAAATTAGTTGGAAACGATCAGGCCAATGTGATGAAAGCACAAATGCGGATTGGTCTTAAAAGGAACGTATTTAAAAAAAAGGCATATCCAAATATAGTAATGAAAGATAACGTATAATTATGAATAAATCATTTTTTATAAAATGTAGTCTGGTTGTTCACAATGATATCAAACTATTTCAACAGATCAATACGTGCCTGACAAATGATCGAATTCACTGTGATCATGCGTCTAACGCTGAACAAGCCATTTCATTGATCAACAATCACTCGTATGACCTGATTATTGCCGGTATCCGATTGCCTGATATGGATGGTATTTGTTTTATGCAACAAGTCATAAAAGATTATCCTCATGGTATTATTATTATTATTGACAGCGATACACCCCTTGGACATATTGAAATTCTTGAGAAAGGAGCTATGGATGTTTTATCTTCTCCTTTACATTCTGATTGTTTAAGATCTGCCATATATAAAGCAAACAAAAATATACACTTATTTAAAACCTTAGCCAATAGTATTCCTCAGGAAACCTTACAACAAATAGAACATTTAGACATTAAACACGATGACTTATTGCCTGATGACAGCATCATAACCGCAGACAGTCTGAACATGGAACAGGAAAAAAAGGTATCTGATACATCCAGTCAATTAACAAAAACATACCAGCATCAAATCAAGAAGCTCCAATTTGAAAATCACAAACTTAAGGTTTCACTTTTATCGATGAAAATATCAAGAGATCGCTTAAATACTCATCTGGAACAAACACCTTTAGCTTATATGGAATGGACTTTGGAATTTCAATTGGAAAATATGAATCCGGTTGCCGAACAATTATTCGGTTACTCTTTGTGTGATGTCAAAGGGACTTACTTTCTTGATACCATTCGGGTTCAAGATGGCGAAAAAATAAAATATAATGTGATGGATCAATTCATCATGAAAAATGTCACAAAGGATGGTGCTTTTGTTTATTGTCGCTGGTTCAATACCTTTATTTCCGGAGCTAACAATCAAATTATTGGTATTTCGTCCATTGTTGAAGATACCACTGAGTTGCATAATGCCAATAAAGCTGTCGTAAAAGCTCTGGCAGCCAAAGAAGAATATTTGGGTCAACTGAAACATGAATATAATATGGCATCATCCATTTTAACCAAACTGTTAAAAAAAACCAAACAGGATTTCCCCCATGTTAATTTTTTAAGACGTTCCATGGAAATTGCCTGCGGAGACATCGCTCTTGCCTTTGATAAACCTTCGGGTGGGCTGTATATTTTTTTGGGAGATTTTACAGGTCATGGCCTGGCTGCTGCTATTGGCGCAATACCCGTTGTTGATATGTTGATTGAAATGACATCACAAAATAGTTCGATTCATGAAATTCTGTACACAATGAATCAAAAAATAAACGATACCATGCCCACCGGAAAGTTTCTGGCTGCCATTATGATGGAATATTCGTACACCACGAATATGTTAAAGGTCTGGAATGGTGGAAACCCAGATATTATTGTTGTTGATTCCAAAGGGATCAAAAAGAAATTTCCATCCGGTCACCTTCCGCTGGGTGTATTGGAGTTTGGTCCTGAAGAATTTATTCCAGAAGAATTTCAAACGGCCCCCAATGATCGTGTTTATGCGTTGTCTGATGGTATTATTGAAACATTCAATGCACAACAAGAAATATTTGGTATTGAACGATTTGAGAAAATTTTGAAAAGTGCGGCAGGTAAGGAGAATGCCATAGAACAGATTACTCAGGCCATTGATTCTTTTCGCGGCGATATTGAGCAGCAAGACGATGTCACATTGGTAGAACTGATCTGTGTTTCGGGGATGGATATTGTTTTTGTGCCGGTGAAAGACAACTATAGAAATTATCAGGGATGGAAAATTGCTATCAAACTGGATTCATCGGTATTGAGACAACGTTCCGGTGTTCCGGAAATATTAATTCAAACCATTGAGCAGGATTTACGACTATCAGATCACAAAGAGTCCCTCGTTATTATTTTGCAAGAATTGATGGCCAATGCGTTTGATTATGGTCTTTTGAAACTGGATGGCAGCCTGAAAAAAACACTGGATGGATATGATGCCTTTTTTATAAATCGTCTTCAGGCCATTGAAAAGCTCAATGCCGGTTGGATTGATATTGATGTGGAGCTTATGTCAAAACCTCATTATTCGGATGTTATTATTCAGATTAAAGACAGTGGCGCGGGATTTAATTATCCGAAAATGTTAACCAGTTTAAAAACCAATCTTTCTTTTTCAGGCCGGGGCTTATCATTAATAAAATCAATCAGTCATGAAATGCACTTTTTGAATAATGGCAGTTGTATTCGAGCAATATACCGAATAAAAGACAATGAACAATTGACAGCTAAAGGATAGTAACAATGTTACCCTATCAAGAAATAATTATTGTAGATACCAATGAAAACCGAATGAAACAGATTCATGAATATCTTTACGAACGTTTTTTATTGCATACGTGTTCCTCAATCCAAACCGCTCAGGAATTGCTGAATCTTAACAATATTTCTCTGGTTATCTGTTATCAGGTATTGTCAGACGGGTCAGGAATTGATTGCATTCAGATTCTGAATAAAACAAAACCCAAAATGGCGTTTTTGTTGATTATTGATTCGTCGCATTTTCAAGCTGTTGTTTCAGCTATGGAGAAAGGGATTCCCATTGATCAATTCGTGCAATGGCCATGTACAAAAGATCAACTCAATGACATGATTTCCGGTGTCTTGCTTAATAAAATCGAACGTTCTTTGGAAGAACAGAATCGGATGATTAGTATTATCGAACAAAGAGAAAAGATGGCGAATCTGGGAGAGCTGGTTTCAGGCATTGCCCATGAAATTAATAATCCATTGTCATTTATCAGTTCAAATTTGAGTAATTTAAAAAAATTTGTTCAGACAATTCTGCGCTTGGTCCATTCGATTTCAGATACTGATTTACCGGAATCAATGAAAACGTCGATCAATAATCAAAAACAAGCAGTGAATTATGACTATATTCAACAACGCGTCCAACATTTAATTGATCGGTCATTAATGGGCACAGAACGTATGAAAAGAATTTTAATGGACATCAAAACTTTTTCAAGAATGGCCGGTACAGAATTGGTCAAAGCTGATATCAATGACTCTATCGATATCACAGTCGATTTAATTAGTTTTAAATTTAAAGATAAAATTAATATTGTAACCGATTATGGTTCCATACCGGAAATAGAATGTAATATTGAAAAGCTGAATCAGGTGTTTATGAATATTATTATCAATGCAATCCATGCAATCAAAATGGAAGGTACGATAATGATTCAGACATTTGAAAAAGATCATCATATTTTTATTCAAATTAGTGACAATGGTACAGGAATTCCGGAGGATGTGTTGCCACACATATTTGAATCATTTTATACCACAAAGGAAAGGGGAAAAGGTACCGGACTGGGATTGTCCATTTGCCAAAATATTATAAAGCAGCATAATGGAACCATTGCTGTTTTCAGTAAATTGGGAGAAGGAACAACATTCACGATTTCACTTCCAATAACAACTTAGGTAGGCGATACATATACCATGATTTCTGAAATTCACAAATTGTCTTGTTGGACGTGTAGAGACGTTGCATGTTCGGTTTCTACAATCGTTCAGTTGCTATCTTTCTGAAGTTTGGTATATACCTTTTTCGGAAATCACCTTGTTATGCAGGAACCAAAATTTAATATGATTATATCGATTTTGGAAAGCAATGTATTCATATGATTGATTTTCTTAATCCATTATAATCTATAATTATTTCATTGCGGCTATAAAGTAGAATAATATAAACCAACAGGAGGTTAATATGTCAAATGAACCCAAAAGAACCATTTTATGTGTTGATGATGAACAGGATATTGTAGATAGTCTGTTTGATACTTTTATGGATAAATATGATGTCAGAGTTGCAACCAGTGGGCAGGCTGCTCTTGAAATATTTGATAAAGAAGATATTGCAGTCATTATTTCTGATCAACGAATGCCATCTATGCAGGGAACTGAGCTTTTTGCGAAAATAAATGAAAAAAAACCGATCTGTAAAAAAATTCTGTTAACCGGATATTCAGATATCCAGGCGGCTATCGATGCGATTAATTTGGGTAATGTGGATAAATATATTACCAAACCCTGGGATGATGAGGATCTCATGGGGGCTGTCGATAGCTTAATCAGTGTTTATAAAGTCGATGAAATATTCAAGAAAATTATTAACGATGGTAAAGCCATGAAAACCGATCTGGATACTTACAAGAAAAATACAGATTTGTTTATTGATTTTCTTAATAATTACCCACAAGGTGTTGTGGTAATTCAAAACGATGAAATTGAATATATCAACCCGACGGGTATTGCTCTTTTAGGCTATGATTCAGCCGAAGACATGGGCGTTAATCTCAACTATTCAGATGTATTTCAAATAGATTCCGAACGTCTGTATCAGTTAAAAGAAAAAAGTGATCATAAGAATTTGCAGTCAGAAATGATTTATGCACGACTGAAAAGCAATCAAACCATTGGTCTACAGGCAAACCTTGCCTTCATGCCTGATGAAAAGGATCCTGTCGTACGAGGTATCATTTTTAGTAAGCTCAATCAGGATTGATTATCAATGGACAAACTTTTTATTATTGATGACGACCCATTAATGTTAAAATTTTTTGAGGGGCTAATTGGCGAAGACTTTGAACTCTTTCTCTTTAAAGAGCCAAAAGCATCATATGCTCATCTTGATAAGATTGTTCCTGACATGATTATAAGCGATATCATGATGCCTCAAATGAATGGTTTTCAACTGGGTAAACTTTTTAAAGAGGATCATCGAACAAAAGATGTTCCACTCTTATATATTTCTGCGATGGATAGTGGAGAGTCTATTTCAGAGTGTTATCATGTGGGTGCAGTCGATTATATTTCAAAACCCATTAATTTTATTGAATTAAAAGCGAGAGTTAACTTTCATTTGAGGCTCAATCATTTGCAAAAAGAATTGGCTGAAAAAAATGAGCTTCTACAGATGGAACGTGACAACCTGGAACAACGTGTTAAGGAGAGTACAGAAAAACTAAGAGAAAAGGATGTTCAACTGATTGAAATGGATCGTCTGGCCTGCACCTATACCCTCGCAGCAGGTATTGCACATGAAATCAATACGCCGCTTGGGATTATTAAAAGCGGCTTTTTTTCACTCAAAAAAGGATTTCGGATTTTAATAGATATGATTCAGTTCTGGGATTCTCTCGATTTATCAGATGACACACGTGAAAATTATAAGCAATTTAAGAATGACAACATGGTCGATACACATCTGAAAACATTCGATAGTCGATTCAACCGTATTGAAAGAGGTATTCAGCGAATTTCGTCTATTGTGTCTCAGTTTCAAAGCTTTGGCCGATTTGAAGCAGGTGATATCGCAAAAATTGATGTCAATAAAAGTCTTGAAGAAGCCTTGACCATACTGACCAATACAAATGATTCGGAAATTATCATAAATAAAACGTTTTCCGAATTGCCGGAAATTGAATGTATCTCTATAGAAATTCATCACTGTTTTCTTCAAATCTTACGCAATGCCTTTGATTCTGTTGAGAAACAAGGCTCTATTACCATTAAAACATCGTATGATGAAACCAGCGATCACGTCTTGATTTCAGTAGAAGATACAGGAAAAGGAATGTCTCAGCAAATATTAAAACAAGTCTTTAATCCTTTTTTTACAACCAAGGAAATCGGGAAAGGTACTGGATTAGGATTAACCATTTCAGAAAAAGCAATCAAGTCGCATGGGGGTAATATCATGATAAACAGTGTTGTTGGCAAAGGAACAACTGTCAGTATCCATTTACCTGTTTTCCCAAAACAATTGCAATCAAGAAATGAATTATTTTCGGGGGGGGGGCATGGCTGTCAGGATAAGAAGATAACGTGAATTACCAAGAGGTCAGTGAAGGGGCAAACCTTGTGTTTGCCCCCCGAACAAATACCGCAATCAAACCTGTGACCAAAATCAGCTGTAGTGGTTTCAGACATAGGGTGTTTTCGGTTTTTGTTCGAGGGCAAATGCAACAAAACTAAATTTTTAAATATTGTAAACATATATTATTTTTTTTTATAGGAGGTATTCATGGCGATTACATCAGAATTTAACGAAGAAAACAAAACGTTAACGATAAACATTTCAGGTAATTTTGATATCAATGTTTACCAGAAATTCGGCGAATCGTATAAGGACCATCTGAATGCGGACAATTCCATTATCATTGATCTTTCTGAAACAGAATATATGGACAGTTCCGCGCTCGGTATGTTGTTAATGCTAAGAGAACGCTCAGGCGGAGATAGTTCTTCTATTACGATTAAAAACTGTACACCTGGTATTAAAAAAATTCTATCCACAGCAAATTTTCAACGCTTATTCACCATTGAAGGATAGAAAATGACAGAACACTTTGCAACAATCGAGAAGGTTAGTATCGTTATTATAGAAGATAGTGAACCTATTTACCTGGTGCTGAAAACTTTTTTACAAAGTTTTGGGCACCAGGTTGTTGCAATAGAAAAAGATGCTCTTTCAGGAATTGATGCTGTTCTCACATTACAACCTGATCTCGTGTTCATGGATATATATCTTGAAGGCGATTTAACAGGTATTGATGCTGCCAGACGTATCAATGAACAAACGACAATTCCAATTGTTTTTATGACATCATCCGAAGATGTTCAAACGTTTCAGAAATTAAGAGAAGTTGAATCCTATGCTTGCATTCCCAAGCCATTTAATCAAGTGGAAATCTGGTTTGTGGTTGAAAACGCCATGCGTCTTCATAAAACCAAAAAAGAACTGGAACGTTCTCAGGAAGCCTTAAAAAAACAACTGGCCATTGAATCTTTTGCTTCAAGTGTTTCAAACCGATTCATCGCTCATAAACTTTATGAATTTCCCTATTATATGAAACTATCGTTGCATAATGTGGCTGATTTTATTCAGTGTGATAATGTATTTTTGATCATTAAAGATGCAGACACTGGCTATCTCACGGTTCCCTACGCCACAAATCAATTGGAATGGGAAAATACCTTTGCAGATAGTCCTCTTCATATTGATGATTATCCCTGGTTGATATCATGTTTTGAAACGAATGAATACGAACATGTTGAAAGTCCGGAGGCATTCCCTGGTATTGCTGATCATGAAAAACAGTTATTTGGCAAATTGAATATACATTCTTTCATTGCAACACCAGTGAAAATCAGTGGACAGGCCCGTGGTTTAATGATTCTGACGACACAATCATCAGATAAACAATTATCTGATGACAACCACATTTTGATAAAACGAATTGCTGAAATTCTGTCAAATGCCTTATCGCGGCACTATGCAGAAATGGATCGAAAAGAATATCAAAATCAACTACAACAGATACTTGATGCCATTCAAGCGCCAATTTCTGTAAAAGATGCCAACCAGAAAATCATTTATGTCAACAAGGCATTTTGTGAATTATCCGGGAAGCCTCGTGTGAAGATTATTAAACAAAACGTCGATCCTTTGTTTCAAAACGCAGACCTTTGTTTTAAAGACACTCAGGAGTATCTGGGGCTTACGCTGGATGAAACATCAATTGTCGAAATAGCGGCTGCCAATGATACTCACATAAGAACGTTTAATCTGAAAAAAACGCACTTTAAGAATTATTCAAAAGAAATATTTTATTTAACAGTTGCCCATGAAATATCAGCCTTGAAAAAGGCTGAAGAAATGCTCTTATTTACACAGCATGCGGTAGATTATTCAAATATTGGGATTATGTGGGTGGATTCAAATGGCAAAATCATTTATGTGAATAAAAAATTATGCCACTATTGTGGTTATACCAAAAAAGAATTACTTCACCAATCCATCGTTACCATCAATCCAAATATTGAAGAACGAGGTTTTTCGAGCTATTGGAACGACATTCAACTTTTTGGTTCAAAAACTTTTCGAACATCTTATCAAAAAAAATCAATGGAATTGTTTCCTGTTGAGGTGCTGGTATCGTATCTGGAACATGATGGAAACTCATATTTATGTTATTTTATCCGGGATATTACACTAAGAAAGCAGGCTGAAGAAGGCATACAGGTTTTCAAAAATATTTTCGATCATGCAAATTTTGGCCTGTGTGTTTTTGATTCTGACCAAACCATTATCTATGTCAATGACTATATGGCGAATATTCATGGATATATTCAGGAAGAACTTGTTTTAAAATCTTACAGCATATTTCACGATGTAGAAGATATAGAAATCATTAAAGAGCTCTATGATGACCTGTTCAATAATGCCAGCAAGGATTTTATTAACCGGGAAGTCAATAATCGCCATCGCAATGGCACCCTTTTTCCAATGCTCATGAGTGGGATATGTTTTCGAGGTGTTGACAGTTCGGTAATGTATTATTGTGTTTCTGCAGTGGATATATCTGAATTGGCTACTGCAAGAAATGACCTGAAAACATTAAATGAACAATTGGTAAAACTGAACAGTGATTTAGAAAATCAG
>Ga0272440_1003100_pt1 | contig 12579 bp, 9 predicted proteins | sample SSMMMBAug17_FD_192440 | JGI IMG/M metagenome (GOLD analysis project Ga0272440, IMG submission 192440) | Marine sediment archaeal communities from Little Sippewissett salt marsh, Falmouth, MA, United States - SSM-MMB-Aug17 | ecosystem: Environmental > Aquatic > Marine > Wetlands > Sediment ...
CCTGCTGTTCAACAATTATTGAAAAATGAAATTCAAAAAAAGATTAAGCTTTTTGAGCCAAGATTAACAGAAGTTACTGTTATATACGATGACAATCAAGAACTGTTATATGATGATTACCAAAAAAAATGGCAGCTTAGTTTTTATATTTATGCAAAAATCAAAAATGAATCGTTTACATTTAAAACATATTTTGATGCTTTCAATATGAGATATAAAGTTGAACAATAAAAGTCAATATATGAAACAATTAGGAGAAATTTTGCAAAAGTAGGATGGTAATGGATAATTATTTAAAAATTCAATATCCCCAATATTGGTTGGATGTACTTCAAATCACTAAAAAATCATTTGAAGAAGAGGCTAAAATGGCCATGGCAGCGAAACTCTTTGAAATGAAACGCATTTCATCTGGTATGGCTGCTAAACTCATAGATGTTCCACGCGTTATATTTTTGCTTTCACTTCATCGTTTTAATGTAGCAATGATTGATCTTGATGATGATGAACTGTTGATGGATATTCAAAATGCATGAGCCCAAGAAAATCGTAATTAATACTGGACCAATATTAGCTTTAATTGCCGGTTTTGGGAATTTGAACATTCTAAAATCTTTATACAAAAAAGTTTTTGTACCTTATGAAGTAAGTCAGGAAATTTTTGCAGGTGGCTCAACCGGATTTGGAATAAATGAATTTATTGATGCAAATTTTCTATATAAAATTAAAAAACCAATATTTATACCACCTCACCTTCGAAATTCTCTTGATTTGGGTGAAAGTTCAGTGATTCAAACTGCTCTTGATAATAATATACAGACAGTATGTATTGATGAAGCAGTTGGTAGACGTGTAGCACGTTTAAATGAACTAAAATTAACCGGTTCTCTTGGAATAATGATCAAGGCCAAAAATGAAGGTCATTCCTTTTTGCTCAGTGACGTTATTCATAAAATGCAGTCCAAAGGTATAAGGCTAAGTAAACGCTTGATTACAGCAGTATTAAAACAAGTTGATGAAAATAAACATTTGAACAATAAGAAACATTAAGATTGAAACACTATGGATAAAGAATTCCTCAAATATTATGAAGATGAACTTCAGTATATGAAAAAATTGGGAGAAATTTTTGCCAAAGCACATCCCAAAATTGCTGGAAGGCTTAAATTGGAAGATGAAGTTGACCCTCATACTGAACGTCTGATTGAAGCTTTTTCTTTCTTAACTGCAAGAATTAATCGGAAGTTAGATGATCAGTTCACAGATATCATTGAATCTCTGTTCAATATTCTTTTTCCACAATATAATCGCCCGACACCCTCATTTTGTGTTGTTCAATTTAATAAAGATCAAATTCCGAAATCCGGATATCCGATACCCAGAAAAACAGAATTGTTTGTTCGCAATCATGAGCAATATAAATTCAATACCTGCTTCTCGATTGTCATGCATCCAATTAAAATTGACGCAGTGTCATCTCAATATAACACGGAGTTTCATTCTTATGAAATTAAAATCAAAATAGTTCCAATGATGGGAAACAGTTTTTCCGGGATGAAACTGGATTCGATTCGGTTTAATATCACTGATAATTGCAGCAACAAATTTAAACTATATGATTTTATTCATAATCATCAAGATGTTAAGATCAAATATACAGATGTAAACGGAAATCCTGTCTGTAAAACTGTTTCATTGTCACCTGTGGGATTTGAAAGTAACGAATCCATGTATCCCTTTCATGATAATGAACTTTCATTTCCAGGGTTACGAATGCTTAATGAATATTTTAATTTTCCAGAAAAATTTTTATTTTTTGATATCAAAGATTTCAAAGAAGCAGATAATATTAGAGATTTCTTTGAAATATGTATTTATCATACCTACTCAGACAGGCATGTTAACATAAATATTGATACGTTTTGCCTGAATGCAACTCCAGCAATCAACATATTTGAACGTTCTGCACATATCACTATCGACCATAAGGAAACAGAATATCCCCTTATTCCTGGTTATTATCACAATCAGGACTTTGAAGTATTTTCTGTTGAAGATATCTGGGAAACAAAAATATTAGATAGTGACTCTAAAAAGACAATTTATAAACCATTCTGCTCATTTTATCATTTTAATGAAAGTAATGACAATGATATTGTTTTTTGGAATGTCCACAGACGAATATCAATGAAAAAAGCAGATAAGGGCTCAGATGTCTGTTTATCCTTTCATAAATTTAAAGGGAAATGGGATCAATTAGAAGAACTTGTTCATGTAAAAATGTATTGCACAAACAGGAAAACAATTGAGATAACGAATGAAACTCGTTTTCATATAACAAAAGGTGTTGATATTGAAGATGGTGGTATTGAATGTATTAAACAACCAGCTGCACCGATGCAGACATATAATAATGCCGATTTAAAATGGCGTTTTCTTTCTCATCTTGCAATAAATCTTTCTACTTTACTAACGATTGATACATTAAAAGAAATATTATATTTGTATAATACGACAAATTCAGAAACGTATAATCAGATGATTGAAGGCATATGCAAAATTACTGTAAATCATACAACACGAAAGCATAAAGAATTAAATTGCTTTTATCGTGGACTTGAAGTTTCCTTATGGATTAATGAAGATTTTTACGTTGATAACAGCCTGATACTATTTTCAAATGTTTTAGATTTTTTTTTCGGACAATTTGTTTCAATCAATTCTTTTTCACAACTTATAGTAAAATCATATCCTGATGGTAAGGAAATCAAACAATGGGAACAACGCAACGGTTACAAGACGCTCCTGTAATCAAACGTCTAATGAATGAATACTATAGTTATTCTTTTTTTCAGGCGGTTTCATTATTGGAAAGCTTTTATGATGAACAAATACCTCTCACAGAGAAAAATGTTCATCCCATAAAAGAATTCCTCAAATTCGCAGTTATACCCAAACATACTTTTCCACCCAATAAAGGGATTTCCAAATTGGTCGTAGATGAAAGTGGTAGTGATGAAATTGGTACACCTGAAAAATTATTGATGAATATATCATTTATGGGATTAATCGGTCAATCAGGCGTTTTACCAGAGTGGTATGATTTAATTGCTTACAAAAGATACTACTATGATAAAGATAAAAAAGATCAAGAAATAAAATCCTATAGATTTGGTCTGGTTGATTTTTTGAATATTTTTCATCATCGTCTGATAAGCTTATTTTATCTAAGCTGGAAAAATTCACAAATCCAAAATGAAAAATATACAAAATTGATTTATTCAATTTCAGGTACTGCTAATCAGAAAACTGAAAAAAAGAAATTGGACTTGCTTTCAGGATTCAGTCGTTTTTTTTCGCAGATCAGGCCTTCAGCACATATGATCCGATCAATCCTATCATTTTATACGAAGCTAAAAATTGATATTGAGCAGTGTGTACCACAGTTAACACCCGTTGTTACGAATGATCAAATAGTCTTAGGAAAAAAGAACAACACTTTAGGACTGAATATGATTTGTGGTAATAAAGTGTGGGATTGTCAAAACAAATTTCGTATTATTATTGGCCCAGTATCATTTGATGAAATCTATGATTATTTGCCAACCCATCCCAATCAACATTCAGAAAAATTGATTTTTTTATGTAAATTTGTTCGGATGATTGTTGGTCTTGAATATGAATTTGATATAAGACTTCTGATAAAAAACAGAACATTAAAACGGTTGGAATGGGTTAAAATGAATAAAAAAAATCATCAAAATATGTTAGGTTTTGTTCATTTGAAGGCATCTTTAATTAAAGATAAAGATAAATTTTTAAAAATTACATTTCAAGAACATTCAATAACCAAATTGAAAGGATGATCAGTGTCTGCAATAAATAATTTAATTGATCGTTTAAACCAGACATGTAAGAATGCACTGGAATCAGCCGTTGGGCTATGTTTTTCACAAAGTCATTTTGAAGTAGATATCGAACATTTATTATCAAAATTGATTGAAATGCCCAATACAGATATCCCTCTCATTCTATCACATTTTGATATTAATTCGTCAAAAGTGTTATCTGATTTAAGTAAATCAATGGACGCATTTGAACGCGGAAATACCCGAAACCCATCTATTTCACAACGCGTCACAAAAATGTTGCGTGAAGCATGGCTGACATCTTCCATTGGTTATACAGATACTCAAATTCGTTCAGGGTATATCTTATTTACAGTATTAAGGAATTTTCAATTATCGCCATCAATTATTGCATCATCCAAGGAATTTAATAAAATTTCTGTCAATGATCTGGAAAAGGATTTGTTGACCATTATTTCCAAATCAATAGAATCCGATGAAATAAAAAAGGACATTACAACATTTTCAGATGCCGAGGAAAAAGAATTTAAGGGTGATAGTGCACTTGAAAAATATGCAATCAACCTGACAGAAAATGCGAGAACAGGAAAAATTGATCCGGTTTATGAGCGAGAAGAAGAAGTTTATCGACTTATGGATATATTGATCAGACGTAGACAAAACAACCCAATCTTAACTGGGGAAGCAGGTGTTGGAAAAACAGCAATTGTTGAAGGCTTTGCCATTAAAATCGTCAATAATGATGTTCCCCCGCAACTAAGAGGCGTTGAGTTATATTCTCTTGACCTGGGGCTATTGCAAGCAGGTGCTGGAATCAAAGGTGAGTTTGAAAATCGGTTAAAATCAATTTTAAAAGAAATTTATTCATCATCTCAGCCAATTATCGTATTCATTGACGAAGCTCATACATTGATTGGCGCTGGTGCACCGCAAGGTGCGGGTGATGCTGCAAACCTGTTAAAACCTCCTCTTGCACGCGGTCAGCTTAGAGCTATTGCGGCAACCACCTGGGCTGAATATAAGAAATATTTTGAGTCAGATGCAGCACTGACGCGTCGATTTGAAGTTGTCAAGGTCGATGAACCAGATGAAATAAAAGCTGTCAATATGATGAGAGGTATTGTTCCAATACTGGAAAATCATCATCAGGTCATGATTCGTGACGAATCGATTGTTGAGGCAGTTCAATTATCCAGGCGATATTTAACCAGCCGCCAATTACCAGATAAATCAATCAGCGTATTGGATACAGCATGCGCAAAAGTCGCCATTTCAATGGCAACTGAGCCCAAAGCAATTGAATCCATTAATAAAAAATTAAATCGTATTGAAAATGAAATTAACCAGTTATTAAAAGAAAATCGGCTTGGTTCTGATCATCAATCCCAAATTGACTCTTTGCTGTCTGAAAAAACTATTTTATGTAAAGATAATGAAGAATTAAAAACACAATGGGAGCAGGAAAAAATAATTGTCGAGCAAATTCTTGCTCTTAGAAAAGCACTTACAAAAGAGGGTGAGACAGATAAAAACAAGCTCAAGCAATATAAAGATTTGGAATTGCAGCTAAAGAAAATACAAAAGGAATCACCATTAATCTATTTTGATGTTAATCCTCAAATGATTTCACAAGTTATTTCAGAATGGACTGGAATTCCAACAGGTCGATTGAAAAAAAATGAAATTGATATGCTGTTATCATTAGAAAACTATTTGAAACAGCGAATTATAGGGCAAGATCATGCCATTGAATTTATATCCAGAATTCTCAGAACATCATATGCTGGTATTGAAGATCCTTCCAAACCAACAGGCGTTTTTCTTTTTGCCGGGCCAAGTGGCGTTGGTAAAACAGAAACAGCCCTTGCCCTGTCAGATGCCATGTTTGGTGGTGAAGAATATATCATCAGTTTAAATATGACAGAATATAAGGAATCATTTTCAATTTCTTTAATTAAAGGTTCTCCACCAGGATATGTCGGCTATAAAGAAGGTGGTCGATTGACTGAAGCGGTTCGAAAAAGACCTTATAGTGTTATTTTACTGGATGAAATTGATAAAGCACATGATGATGTAATTGAATTATTTTATCAAGTTTTCGATCGCGGTATATTAGAAGACGGGGAAGGCCGAAAAATTGATTTTAGAAATACTGTTATTATTATGACATCAAATTTAGGGGCCAATACAATTACAAAATATTCTTTGGATGAAGAAACCTGTCCCACGCCACAAGCAATGGCTGATATTATCAGAGAAGAAATGGAACCTCACTTTAATCTGGCATTTTTAGGACGTCTTCAAATCGTTCCTTTTTTTCCGATCTCCAATCAAGCATTGGAAAAAATTATACAAATTAAATTAGATTCCATTGTAAAGCGAATCAAGGAAAATAAAAATATTGATATGACATACGAAAAGGATATCATATCCATAATAAAGGACAATTGTAATACTGAAAAAACAGGGGCAAGAAATATTGATCCGATTATCAATAATCAGATTTTGCCGCATATCTCCAAAGAATTGCTAACGATAATGGCAAACAATGAAATCATCAACAATATTCATTTAACCCATGAGAATAATGAATTTTTGATAAAAGTGGACAAGCTATGAACTTTACGCAAGAAAACAGATTAATCAAGGTTTATGCAAAACTCGAAAAGGACACATTTCTTATCAAGAAATTTGAAGGCAAAACAAGCATATCAGATTTATACGAATTCAAGCTCTCTTTAGTTTCCATAAATCATCATGTTTGTTTTGAAAATTTGATCAATAAACCGGTAACCGTTACAATTACCGCGAACACTGGCGACACATTTTTTTACAATGGTATTATTTCACAGTTTTCACAGGGAAGAGGTGGTGGTGAAGGTGGAAGTGATCCAAATTTTTCATTTTATTCTGCAATCATGGTTCCAAAACTTTGGTTATTAACAAAAACATTAAATTCTCGCATTTTTCAAAATCTGTCTGTTGTAGATATTCTGGAAAAAATATTTCTTGAAAAACAATTGGTAGATTTTACATTTAAGCTGCATCAATCCTATCAAAAACGTGAATACTGTGTTCAATACCAGGAATCTGATTTTAATTTTGTATCCAGATTAATGGAAGAAGAAGGTATTTATTATTTTTTTGAGCATCAGGTTGGTAAACATATTATGATAATTGCTGATATGCCTGTTGAGCATGTCTTATGTCCGCATCAGGAAAGTGCAGAATACCATGTTTCTACAGGTGGGAGGGAATCAGAGGATGTTATTAAATCGCTGACAATTCATAAAGAGATTCAAACAGGCAAATACGCATTAAATGACTTTAACTATAACATACCCAATACCCCATTAAATGTATCTGTATCAGCAAATGAACCCTTAATACCAGGTACATTCGAGAAATATGAGTATCCTGGAAGATATGCTCAACGACCTGATGGTGAACGATTATCTAATATTCGTTTGCAAGAGCAGGAAACATACATTACTGTTATTCGTGGAGATAGTAAATGCCGTGCTTTTAAGAGTGGTTACCGATTTCTTTTGAAGAATTACTATAGAAACGAACTAAATGTTGAATATGTTTTAACAGAGGTATTCCACGAAGCTTCACAAGAAATAATATCTGGAAAGGATCATTTTGATTTCGTGTATTCAAATAGTTTCACTGCGATACCTTATTCAATCCCTTTTCGTTCCCAGAGAAAAACACCTGTTCCTGTCATTAGAGGTACACAAACTGCTTTGGTCGTTGGTCCGGCGGGTAATGAAATTTATACAGATAAATTGGGTCGTGTAAAAGTTCAATTTTACTGGGACAGAGAAGGAGCAAAAAATGAGTCCAGTTCATGTTGGGTTCGCGTCAGTCAAAATTCAGCAGGCTTTGGTTGGGGTAATTTGGATATTCCACGAATTGGTCATGAAGTTATCGTTAGCTTTATTGAGGGTAATCCGGATAGACCCATAATTATTGGTCGCGTTTACAATGCATATAATCAACCCCCATATAATGTAACAGATACTGCTGCAAAAAGTACTATGAAAATTCAATCCATTGGCGGTGGAGGGGATAATGAATTTCGCTTGGATGCATCGCAAAGTGCTGAAGAAATCTATTTGCATGGCCAAAAAGACTGGAATATTAAAATTGATAATGATAAAAATCAGACCATTGGTAATAATGAGACCATGAAAGTTGTAAACAATCGGTCTAAAGATGTGGGCGTCAATCAAAATGAAAATATTGGTTCAGTAAAATCAATTAGCGTTGGCAGTGATCATAAGGAAACAATTGGGGGAAATATGTCGCTGAACGTTGGAAAAAATAAATCAGAAACAGTTGCCATAGCATCTGCATTAAGTATTGGTGGTGCATATCAAATATCTGTTGGTGCAGCAATGAACACAACTGTTGCACTTGCTCAGATGGAAGAAATAGGTTTGATAAAAAATATTATCGTTGGTGACAAATTCGAATTAACTTGTGGTTCAGGAAAATTAATTATTGAGAGTAGTGGAAAAGTAACAATCAAAGGGACAGAATTTGACTTCACTTCAACTGGACCAGTAAAAATTAATGGAAGTGTCGTTGATATAAATTAATACGAATAATGATTATTTGAAAAAAAGACCAATTAATCGGAGTTTTTTTATGGAATTTCGAAACTACACACCTTTTACACCAATGATTTTTGAAAACATTGATCAGAATGATAATCCATTTCAAATTGTCATATTAAAAGGCACTTTCAAAATTGTTAAGGATGCGCCTCTAAAACCAATTCCAGAACAACGCCCCCTTATATTGACAGATGAATTTTATGGAGAAATGAATGAAAGCAGTGTACGATTTGAGAGTGATTTAATTCCATATAAACCCAATTCAGATATCATTGTCAATGCAATCGCACATTCGCCAGAAAAAAGACCTTTACCGCAATGGATAGTAAGTGTTCAGGTCGGAGAGCTGAAAAAAGAATTGCTGGTCATGGGAAAACGTTTCTGGAAAAGAATGAGTTTGATGTGGAAACTAACTGAAGCAGAACCATGTTTTCAAGTACCCATAACATATGAAAACGCTTATGGTGGACAATGGCAAAAGGATGATCAAATAGATGCTTTTGAAGAAAATCCTGTGGGTTGTGGTTATGTGAATAAAAAATTTCTCAAAAATGTCGAACAAATACCTGTTCCAGGAATTATGAATATAGAAGATCCTGTTACTGTATTTAATCAATACTATAAGCCACAAGGTTTTTCGACAATATCGAAAACATGGACTCAGCGCCGAAAATATGCTGGAACATATGACGAAAAATGGATTAAAGAACGACATCCATATCTGCCAAAGGATTTTGATTATGCCTATTACAATTGTACACATCCAGACATGATTTATAATGGTTATTTAACAGGAAACGAGACAGTAGAATTAATAAATTTGCACGCTGAACATAAAAGTTTACAATTTGGTTTACCAGACTATAAGGTTTTTCTTCTGTTACGTTATTTTAATGGTTCAATGGAAGTGCGTAAAGTCTCATTAGATACCCTACATATTGAATTAACAGAAGAACAGGCATATTTGGTATGGCGCGGCCAGTTCGATATTGGAGAGCCTTTAAGGGTAATTGAAGCAAGAATGATTATACCTGAATCCACAAACAATTGGAAAAAGAATGGCTGATAAAGAGGGCACAAAACTGATTTCTGAAATTATTGTTGTATCACAAGTACCTTGTGTCTGTAAGACTGGGCCAGGGATGATCCCCACCCCTTATCAGATCATTTCTAAATTTGACAAGGCAGTTGATACTGCAACTAGTGTGAATTTTACTGGAAATCCTGTTTTTAAATCTGATAGTCACATTTCTAACTGTATAGGCAATGAACCAGGAACTGGAGGCGGAATTGTTTCTGGAGTTAATAAAGGAGTATGTCGTCCGACATCGTGGAGTAAAACTGTACGTGTTCAAGGAAAATGGGTGGTTCGGCATGATGATCCCTTTGTTATGAACTGTGCTGGTCCAAAAGGCCCATCTAATACTATCGGTAAGGTTATTTATATCAAGTTCGTTCAGTTAGCGAAGGTCAATTCTGATGGCACTATTGAAGTTGAGAGAAAAGGAGAGTGGAACGATTCTGAAGGAAGTGTTCATACCTTGGAAAGTTCTGAAAAATATGATGCTCAAGGTAATCTTAAAGAGGCACAAATTAACATTAAATCTGATTATAAAGATAACACTTCATTAGATATTGAACGACAACTTCTTGATAATAACGTTACGCTTAAAGAACGAGGCGAGTTAGGGCCAGTATTATTCTACTCACCTATTCTACCAGAAACACCGGCAGAAAAAAGTTGGATTGATTCTTTTGCTGACGCTGCTTCAGCTACAGGTAAACAAATTGTAGGATTTGGTGAAGGAGTTGTCACTACCGCAATAATTGAACCAATCAAAGGTTTATATACAATAGGCAAAGGAACTTTACGAACAATATATGATTTAGAATTTGGACATTTAACGTCACATATTGATGATTTACCAAGTTGGATGCCTAATAGACAAAGAGGAATTGAGACATTAGAAAATACAGGAAAAATTGTTGGAACATTGGGATCTGGTATTTACGACATCTCCATGGGTACAACTTTACCACCAGAGCTAAGCGCTGAAATTCGTAATAGGTTTCCATGGTTACCTAACCAAGAGAGAGGGAAGGAAACTTTAAAGCCCATATGGGATGGTATAACTCAACCTATTGTAAATGAATGGACAAGTGGCAACTACGGAAAAGCAAGTGGTATGGTGGTGGGAGAATTTGCTGATGTTTTGTTAGGTGAGAAAGGAATCTCTAAAATTGCAAAATTAAAATATCTTAATAAGTTAGCTGATACAGTAAAAGCTTTAAACAAAGTAGATTTTTTAAAATTTACTGATGATCTACATAATCTAGGAAAATTAGATGAGCTAGTAGATGTGGCAAAAAAAGCTGACAGACTTGATGAACTAATAGATTTAGGTAAGTTGACGCCTGATGAAATAGACAAATTAAAAAAAGCTGGGAAATTAACAGATGAGCAGGCAGAAATAGCTGAAAAAGCATATAGAAGTTCTGATGGTGTAATAATTCATGCTCAATTGAAGGGCGAAAATATACTTCTAAAGAATATGAAAAAAAAGAAGATTAAATATTCAAAACGAACAAAAAAAGCGAGAGAAAAACTTAGGAATCAATTTAATAATAACGAAAGAGAAGCCTTCCTGAAAGATATAGCTAATGACCCAAAGAAAGTTGAAAAACTAAAAAAATCAGGGTTGACTGATATTGATATGAAACTAATGAAGGATGGTAAAGTTCCCGATGGCTTCCAAGTACATCATAAAGTTCCACTTGATGATGGAGGCACTAACTCTTTTGACAATCTTGTTCTAATGAAAAATGATCCTTATCATAAGGCACTTACTAACCTGCAAAATAGTCTAACGAAGGGGATGAAACCAGGAGATACACAATACTTTGATTGGCCTATTGCCGATGGATTCATTTACCCTTGATATATAAATGTATGTCAATTATGTATTTACAATTTAACCGGAGGAAAATAATATGTATTTAAAACTTCTTGAACAGCTCGAAAAGAAAAGGAAATCGTATGGATTAGGCATGCAACCACCAGCTAATGAAAATGAGCTTATAAATTTCAAACAACAGGTTACAAAAAGATTACAACATAAAATAGATAAAGAATATCTCAACTTTCTAAGTATTAGAAACGGGTTTTCTTGGAATGGTTTTTCTATATATGCTACTTGCACAACCCCTATTATTGGCTATAGTGATCGATTCATTGATGGATTTGTTGATGTTAATCTAAGTTATTGGGAAATTGATGATAATATGATATTCATAACCTTTGGTGAAAGCGGTGATACCAGATATGTTTTTAATTTGTCCAAGATGAGATTTGAAGAAATTGATAAAATTGCTTTAGATACTATTACAATATTTAACTCTTTTGAAGAATTAGTGTACAAACTATTACAGAACTCTTTATAGTAATAATTGAGTTTGTTTTAGATTTTAAACTAATTCATTGTTTTTTATGCGAAAAATTATTTGACAATATACAATTCATGTGGGAAACATAAAGTCTTTTAGTCGATATAACTGTTCTTAACAGAAAGGTTTCTTACAAAAAAATGCTGAATTTAATGAATGTATAGAATCATAAAACAGTAATATTCCGGAATGATATCAAGAGACATAAAAGAATTAACTTTTTTCGATTGGTAATATTTAAGTCATTATCATTCAACCTTGTTTTTTCATGGCAAGAACATGCCCATGGGCTTAATTCGAAATTTTTTTGGATTAAATGCGCCACAAATCAAAAGGGCAAAACTATCAAAGTTGAATTGCCAGAAGGGCATTGTATTCTTTTTCGTGAATATATCTGTTTATTGTTTTGGTAATAAATGTACTAATTAATTAACAAATTTCTAAATAAATAAGGAGATTTTTGAATGAAAAACAAATTATATTATCTATTCTTATTGACTCTAATAATTCCAATAAATTCTTACGCGATTGATTATACCTATCAGCCAAGATTAACATTAGGCTACATGTCATATGATTTCCAAGACACAACATCTTCTTTCAATCAACTCAATTTAAAAGATGCTCAACTATATTTTGGT
>Ga0272440_1003101_pt1 | contig 12579 bp, 10 predicted proteins | sample SSMMMBAug17_FD_192440 | JGI IMG/M metagenome (GOLD analysis project Ga0272440, IMG submission 192440) | Marine sediment archaeal communities from Little Sippewissett salt marsh, Falmouth, MA, United States - SSM-MMB-Aug17 | ecosystem: Environmental > Aquatic > Marine > Wetlands > Sediment ...
TTCAGGGCTAAGAAAAAAATGTATACACTTGTAGGCCTATCCGTTCCAGTTAACACTTTTTCGAGTTCAATTTGCCGAACGTAGAGACGCACGGCAGTGCGTCTCAGAGCGAAGAAAGTTTAAACATTTTTTTGTTCTTAATTTTCAAAGAGTTGATAGACCTTTCTTTGCTCGGAGACGCACTGCCGTGCGTCTCTACGTTCGGAAATACAATAACAATTTCGGCTCAGTATAAGCGCTTATGATTGGGCTTCCTTGCGCAGCAGTTCCTGATACCAACATGCAAAATCATACATACCTTTAAAACGTTCATCATCATTAATGAGTCCCAAACAGAGATCAAAAGCACCACGACCATAAGCATTATTGTAATTTTCAGGATCACATCCTGAAAGAAATTCCTGAATCAAAGTCTGTGATGTTCTTTTGGTCTTATCTTTTCGAATATCAATAGGATCTTGAGGCTCAATAAATGGATCCCAATTATCATAGCCTTTTTTTAATATATGTTTTTGACGCCGGGGAGACATGCTATCAAAAATATATTGTTTTCGTTCCTTATCTGCCTGTGTCATCTGTCGCATTTTGAACTTCCTTTATTTTCAGGTTCTGGATCCTTTAAGCCCAAATAAATATCATCATAATCAGTTATCAAGGCCATGGACAGGGGGACGAGAACTTCATGGAGTCTGTCAAATTTTGAGCCAATCTTCATTGTCCATTCACTTGATAATTTAATCAAGCGATCATGAATTTGATCTATCTTAATTGTAGGGTACGTTACACCTTCCTCAAAATTTGTTTTACCACAGGTATGGCTTTTTTCTCCAATTGCAGTGGGAAGGCCATATATTCGACAGGTGACCGGGCGGTGTTCATATAGCACACATTGATTCTCATCATTTAATAATGGACAGGCAATTTTTTCGCGGGCAATATCCAGCATAATATCTTTTTGGTCCTGACCACTTTGAGATGCCTTGAAGGCCTTTCTTTTAATTACATGGATCTGGCGATCTACTGTTTCTGCTTTTTCAAGAATTTGTTTTTGTTGGTGTTCATCCACCAAATCAAAAAATTTATCATGAATATACATGGCTTCGATTAATGTTAGATCGAACAAGGCATAGCAACAATCAGCACAACCCTGATGACAGGTTACGCATCCTGAAAATTGTTCTTTCATTTGATGAAACACTTGATCGATATGAGAAACAAGTTGCTCATAGTTCTGATAAAAAGGAATAATATCTGTCCTCATAAAAAATGAACTCCTTACTGTTTATATTTTTCAAAATAACTTTGAATTTCTGTTTATTTACCAATACAAAACGTTGAAAAAATCTCATCAAGCACATGCTCATGGTAAACGACGCCAGTAATGTCTCCAAGGGCATCTAATGCCAATCGGATATCAATAAGCACACAATCAATTGGCATACTATCAATATACGCAGTTTGTGCCTGCATGAGCGCATCTCTTGCTTTTTCAAGACATTTTTTTTGTCTAAGGTTTATCATAAATTCAGGATCAGACGCGCCTGAATCTTTCTGAGTAATTTGATTGACAATGGCTTTTTTGAGTGATTCAATGCCCATATCATGACGTGCTGAGATGCATATTGGTTCAGGCCATTGTAATGGCAAATTGTCTATTTGTATTTTATTTACCCGATCAATCTTGTTTACGCACAACAAGTATTTGCGGTTTTCAATATACTGATAAACGAAGAAATCATCGGATGATAGATTGTTGTCCGCTTCAACAATGAATAATACCAGGTTTGCTTTGGCAATCAACTCCCTGGCACGTTCAATTCCTTGCTGTTCAATTGTATCCAATGTTTGGTGTATACCGGCTGTATCATAGAAAGTAATAGGGATATTTTCAATATTCATCTGGGCATCAATGACATCACGTGTTGTGCCCGGCTGTTGAGACACAATGGCACGATCCTTTGTCAACAAACAATTTAGCAAACTGGATTTTCCCACATTGGGACGTCCGGCAATAACCACACGAACGTTATCACGATAGATTGCTGTTTGATCGTAACTTGCAATCAATTGTTCGATTTGATGGATCTGAGGCATCAGCGATAAATATACAGGAGATTCATCCTGCATATCATCAGGAAAATCAATGACTGCTTCTAATTGGGTCATGATTTTTAAAATAGTGTCTCTAATACTAGAAATTAGATTTCGAAAATGGCCATTTAAATGAGATGAAGTGAGCTGAAGCGTTTTTTGTGTCTGTGCTGAAATAATATCTTTTAATGCTTCGGCATGAGTCAGGTCCATACGCCCATTTAAACAAGCGCGTCGGGTGAATTCACCAGGTTCTGCCAATCGAATTTCCGGCACAGACACAATATTATCTAAAACTTTTTGAAGAACAATATGACTGCCATGTGTATGAATCTCTGCAACATCTTCGCCGGTGTACGAATATGGTTGTTTCATGCAGACCCATAAAACTTCATCAATAATCCTTTGATTATCTTGATCAATAATCCATCCATGAATCATTTTATGTGAAACGATCGTGTTTAAATGAATCGGTATTTTATTTTGTTTTCTAAAAAAAAGAAGACTTCCATTTATTGCCATTGGCCCAGATATTTTTATAATTCCGATTCCTGCTTGGCCTGGTGCTGTAGAGATTGCGGCAATCGTATCCGAAAAGATCATTCGTTGATCCTCTTTTCCACAAAACCTGTCAGATACATCGTCTGTCCACTGTCATCCCATTCAATCTTGAATATTAAATTTATGGGGATCAAATGTCCCTGTTTATGACGAAAATTTGTTTCTACAGTTATCCAGTCTTTTTTTTCAAGAGCCTTTTCAAGTGTTTTTTCACGATTATCAGGATGTTCGTATAAAACATAAGCAATGGAGGATTGATTGACTGTGTCAATTAATTCATTGGGCGTTTCATATCCAAACATGTTTGCAAGGGCAGGGTTGGCATCAATAAATTTTCCCTCATGGGTAGTTTGAAAAATACCAACAGGCGCATTAACAAAAATGCCACGATAATGGTTCTCTTTGGCCATCAAAATGGTTTCTGTCTGTTTATGCTTGTCAATTTCCTCCATGAGGCGATTATTGGTCTTTTCAAGCTCATCTGTTCGTTGTCGAATTTGCTCTTTAAGCAGTTGTTCAAATGCTTTTTTCTCTTTTTTCATTTTCGCCTGATCAAACGCTTTTGAAACAGCATGATCCAAGAGCACAAAGTCTTCAATCGGTTTAAAAATAAAATCCCATGCGCCGATTTTTAATGCCTTCACCGGATCCATCATGCAACCCGTACCTGAAATGACAATAATAACAGCATCTGGATCCATTTTCAGTAATTTTTCAGTTAGCTCCAGACCGGTCATTTCAGGCATAACAATGTCCGCCAAAACAAGATCGGGTTTTTCTGAAACATAGAGACTTAATGCATCAAATCCATTATCAGCAAGGATAACTTGATAATTCTTTGTTTCCAGATATTCTGCCAATATTTCACGAATGCCTTTGTCATCATCAACAAATAATATTTTTTTAGGTGTTTCCAACCTCATTAAACGACTCCTCTTTTTATTAATCGAATGGCATCAATCCTGATTCTTGCTGTTGATGCATATTCCATAAGGCTTTTCTTTTCTGAAATTGCGGCATTAATCTCCATCTCTTTTACACTGGGATTCATTGATTTAAGGGTTTTTAAACGCATGATTTCATTGTCCAACTGTTCTTCAATTTCTTGCAAGGTCATCGCTATCATACGGTCTGCTTCTTTTTGAACAATTTGTTCTGTGGTTGCAATCATCTTTGGTACCAGTTTGATTGCATCTTCGAATAAATTGGTGGAGTACCTGGCATCTTCCAATCGTCTTTCGAATCCATCTGACTCAAAAAGTTTTTTGCAGTTCTTGAGTTGATCATTCACAATCATACGAATAGGCGTTGATGGAATAAATCTGTCCATATAAAGTGTTTTGGGTGCAACACATTCCAGAATATAAACAGACTCTAGATAAACACTTGTTTTTCGAGAATCTTGCCAGATCGCAAGGCTGCATTGTCCGCTTCCTTCGCCAATCAATAATTCCATTGCATTAGAAATCATGGGATGATCCCAGGACAAAAATGTAACATTATCAAGCATCAATGATTTTTTTCGATCAAAGGTTACACGCATTTTATTGTAAAGTCCTGAAAATTTTTCATTATATCGATGTGTTGATCTCAAACGATAGGTTCGATGCCTGAGTTCATCTAAGGATATACCGAAAAAACCAAATAGTTTTTGACAGTAAGGTTCAATTTTTGAATCACGATCTGCTGCAATAATTGATTCTTTTATTCTTTTTGCCACAGACATATCAAAGGAATTTCGCTCTAAAAGTCTATCGCGTCCACGATTGAAAGCCTGCTTCATTTGTATTGACAATTCCTGCGTGTCTAAAATGAGTTTTTCAAATTCATCCAGGGTTTCTGATGGTTCAAGTATGGTTTCAATCAAACGTTGTTTGCATATTTCGTATACAGGTTGTGCGTAAGGAATAATCTTTGAAAAAGCCCCAAGGCCTTTATGATACCATAAAATTAGTTCCATATGCGGGCTGTTTTTAGCAAAAGGAATGTGGATTTCAATCGCTTTTTTCTGTCCAATGCGATCCAGTCGTCCGATACGTTGCTCTAATAGGTCTGGTGATGGTGGTAGATCAAACAAAATCAAGTTTTGGACAAATTGGAAATTTCTGCCCTCACTTCCCATTTCTGAACATAATAATATCTGTGCGCCATCTGGATCTGCAAACCATGCGGCATTTTCATCCCGCTGTTTTAAGGGAATGTTTTCATGGAAAACAGAGATCTGTACATTAATATGATATTCAAGTGCTTTTTGAATACCTATAACTTTCTCTGGATAGCAACAGATTAATAAGCACTTTCTATCTTTATTTGATTTCAGGAATTCTACCAGCCACAATATCCTGGGATCATTCTCCAATTGAAAAATGGGTTTTTGATTGGATAATCCCAAGTCCAACAACAATTCCAGACTATTCTGCGTAAAAAGTACTTCATCAGTAATATCATCAAGAGGTACAAGATGAACCATTCGTTTTGGAAATCCTTTGACAATTGATCGCGTATTTCTAAACATGACTCTACTCGTACCATGGGTATCCAAAATTTGGCGTATCAACCTGGATTTGCTCATATTTTTTTGTGTCAACATATCATCTAGATGTTTAATACTCATATTTTCGAACACTTCACGCATTTTTTCAATTTTTGAAAGGTCAATCTTATCCTGTCGTTCTAAATCATCAACCAGGGATGCAATTTTTTGATAATTGGCAGATTCCTTGATAAAGGCTTCATAATCATAAAACCGATCAGAATCTAATAGTTGAAGGCGTGCAAAATGGTTTTCCAGGCCGAGTTGTTCGGGAGTGGCACTAAGAAGTAATAATCCATGCGTTTGAAGGGAGAGTTTCTGTATTGTTGGATATATTGGGCTATCCTTTTTCAGGTGATGGGCTTCATCAATGACAATCATATCCCAACCAGCATCAATCATTTGGCTTTTGCGAAGTGAATCATTTACAATGGTTTCAATGGCTGAAAGAATAAGCTGTGTTTCGGAAAATGGATTGGCCGTGCTTGATTCCTTTTCCACTGCTTTAAAATATTTTTCATCAGCAATACGAAATGTGATATTAAATCGTCGATAAAACTCGACAAACCATTGATAAATCAAAATTTGCGGAACCAGAATTAAAACACGTTCTATACGCCCGGATTGAAGCATCCGATGAATAATTAAACAGGCTTCAATGGTTTTTCCCAATCCCACTTCATCGGCAAGTAAAACGCGCGGGATGTACCTTTTTGTAACTTCATGTGCAATAAAAAGCTGATGCGGCAAAAGATCGATACTTCCACCAACAAATCCGAATGCGGCAGATTTTCTGAAACGATATCGAACCAATAAAGTTTCAAGCCTTAAGCGATAGGTTTGAAGATAATCCATTTGCCCGGCAGAAAGTTTATCTTCAGGTGTATTTAATACTAAAACATGTGAAATATCCATTTCAGGATAGTATTGCTCTCCGTCATAATAGGATAATATATGGTCAGCTTCATTAATTTCTTTGATAACAAATGAATGGCCATTTTGAAGGTTTACTCGGTCACCGACTCTGAATGCAACTCTCCTGATCGGAGCCGTTTCAATTGAATACATTCGATGAATATCAGTTGCTGGAAAATCAATTCCAATGCGTCTTCGCTCAACAAATCGAATGATTCCAACTCCCAACTCCGGTTCCATTTCGCTCATCCAGCGCTGCCCGGCTTTCATGTCATTTGATCTTGGACTTTTTTTCATATTTTTTACTCACAATCATTTTTTTTGGATATTTTTTGATAAATTCAAACCATATCCGAAAAGTGCTTTATATTGTAACATATTCTTCAGGCCACTTTCAACTTAAAAATGAGAAAACAACTAGATCCATTGATATGTTTAATCTTTTTTGTGATTTCATTTATGGAATTGACTAAAATATTTTCTTGCAAAATTTGCAATACGTAAAATATTCTAAGATTTTTTTAAAGAATAAGATGAAATATCTACAAAAAAAGAACAGGAAGTTAAAATGCGAATATTTCATATCCATTTTTTTCTTTTAAATAATACCAGTAAAATCATAATTGTCACCATAAAAACAAGCCATAAAAGCGGATAAGACCATTTCCAGCGAAGCTCTGGCATATAATCGAAATTCATTCCATATATTCCAGCAATAAATGTTAAAGGGATAAAAATTGATGCAAACACGGTCAGAATTCTCATGATTTCGTTTGTTTTATTACTCAAAACAGATAAATATATGTTGAGCATGCCTGAAATCAGTTCTCTGTATGTGTCAATTGAATCATGCAGGCGGATCGCGTGATCAAGAACATCACGATAGTATACTTTTACATCAGATGAAATGAATGAAGAATCTTCGCGTAATATTATTGTTATTAGCTCAGAGATAGATGAAATTGCTTTCCGAAGAAATATCATTTCACGTTTTAGATGATGAATTGAATTTAATGTTTCTTGAGAAGGGGAAAAAAGTAATTCATCTTCAAGATTTTCAATGTAATCATCAATGCTTTCTTGAAGCTGAAAGTATTGATCAACAATCGAATCAATCAAAGCATATGCAAGATAATCAGTACTCAGTTTCCTGATAAGTCCTGTTCCTTTTTGAAGACGGCTTTTCAATTTGTCGAAATGATTATCTGATGTTTCTTCAAACGTAATAACGTAATTATTACAAAGAATAATACTTAACTGAGCGTATTCTACATGCAAAAAATCAGAAATATTAGAAATTTTTTTCAAAACAATATAGATATATTGATCAAAAACCTCAACTTTAGGTCGTTGATTGGTATTCAGTATATCTTCAAGCGTAAGCGGATGAATGCTCAATTGTTCACCAATTTTTTGAATGGTTTTAATATCACTTAATCCACAAACTCTCAACCAGATAACACCATCAGGTTTGCTTGAAAATAATAGAGATTCCGAGAAGTTTGTTAAAATATTTTCATCGTATTGATGGATATTATAATGAATTTCCGAAATTGTTGTGTGGATGGTTGTGGTATTGCCAACATAAACAAGCGATCCAGGAGGAAGTCCTGTCTTTTTTGAAACGACATTAAAATGTTTTAATGGATTATTCATAAAGTATATTCTTTCTTGTCTTCACAGACATTTGCCTTCCTGATTAAATATGAAGGATAGGTGGATCTGTGGGATGGGACTTATGTCTTGTTTCTTTTTGCTTTATCAATATCGGTTTTGGACGCAATAGGCCCTTGAAGTCGCTTTACAGGCATACTGCCGGCTATCAACATGTCACCTTTACCAATCAGGCATTCTGCACCAGGCTGGTCAATAATAATATGACTGTTGCTTGAGGTCGTTACTTTCAAGGCAACTTTGAGTTGTAAATTTGCTTTTATCAATGGTGTAACGACCTGGGCATCGGGTCGCTGAGTGGCAAGTATTAAATGAATACCCGCAGCACGTCCTTTTTGTCCAAGTTTTTGTATGGATGTTTCCAGGTCTTTTTTGGTCTGTTTATCAATAATTAGATCCGCATACTCATCAATTATTACAACATAGTGGGGAATCTGATATCCCTTTTCTTGATATCCATTGATATCAAATGCTTTAACATCCTTGAAAGCCGAATATCGCTGTTCCATTTTATCAACCAGCTCATCGAGTTTTTTAATTGCATTTGAGTTATCAACAATGATGTCACCATCAATGTGTGGAATATCAGACAAATCCAGAAAACTGACATGTTTTGGATCAATGAGTTAAAAGTTTAATTCGTCCGGTTCAGCATTTATTGCCAGGGCGATGAGCATCGATCTTAACAGTATACTTTTGCCGCTTCCTGAAGTTCCCCCAACCAGGATACTGGGTGTTGCCGGATCATTTAAATTTATCCAAACAATTGAACCATCAATGGCCATGCCAATGGGAAATGCAACTTTGGAATTCGGACGAGTGGGTGCTGCTTTTCTCATGACATCGCCTAATGTCAGCGGTTTTCTTACTTTTCGAGGAATGTCGATACTCACATATCCGGCCTGGGCTTGAATTAAGGGAATATCGAGTAAATTCATTGCGACTTGAAGATCCAGTGCGCGATTCTGAATTTTTGTAACAGTCACTTTTTTGGAAAAATCAGGTTTGAGTTTGTATCGGATAAATCGTGGCCCGCAAATATGACCTGCATCAAATACAGGCAATTTTAATTTGTTAAATAAATCAATAATAACATCAATGCCAGAATCCTTTGGTACTTCTTGACCAAAATCATTGTTACATCGGGATTGAAAGGGACATCGTTTACATAATTTTTTGTCCACTGACCTGGGTAACAAAATCTGCGCTTTGTTTGTATTGGCTTCAATTATTTGAAGTACATGATCAAAAAGATTGGGCATTTGCTGAATCAGTGATTTCATTTTATCCTTTGAAATAAGATAACGTTCCTGTTCACCTGTAAGATAAAGAATAACCGCTCGGGGTATAATTCCAGTTTGATTACTGATGAGCCAGGCATAGAGTGCAACCTGAGTCATGTCTTCATCAGGACGATCCATATCCCGGCCTTTACATTCCAGAATGACAATTTCTTTTTTTTGCGTATCAAACATAATTGCATCATAGCGGCCATTCACTGTCAAATTGATTTCAGAATGTGATTCATATGTTTGTGAAATCAATTGCTCTGGCGGGTAAAAAATTTCTGACAGTAAAAATGTATCCCCCTTTTTTTGTGCAATCTGGCATATAAATTCTGATAAAAAGGCACACCATTTTTCAAAGGCTTTTCCTATTTGGAGTAAGTTGGCTGTTTCGAGTTTTTGGCTATGTTTGTTTAAAAAATTTAAAAAAAAGTGTTTTTCTACAGTTTCAAGAAATAGTGAATGAAAACTATCTCCTGGTGAGTGACAAATGCGATTCACAGCATTAAACAGGCGAGAATTTGGAGAGGACAACTTTTTGTGTAATTGTCCTACGATTTTGTCATGAAAAAATTTACCAGGAAAGGATTCTGATCCCACAAGACCAAACCGCCAGACTTGTTTTTTACCCGCCAAATGATAGGCGAAAAGCCTCGAACAGCGTTGACATAAATGGATTTCAGAAACATTAAGGCTGGGCATTCATCCACTCCTTTTTAATCATGATAATGGTTTCTGTTTTGGATTGATGAACAACAAAGCGATCATTAAATCTGTTGATTAAACGCATTAATTCATCAATATTCGTTTGAACATCATTATCAGATAAAAAGGCCAGTATGTTATCTGTGGATGCCATCATCATGGATTGCGGGCGAAGGCACTCTATGGTTTTATTCAATATCATCTGATTTTTTGTTTTTGAGCCTGATATGGGATTGGTATCACTTTTTGGCTTAATTTTTTTTCGAAGTTTTAAAATATCTGCAAGTCTTTTAAACAGTGTGAAAGGTTCACGTGAAATACTTTCATGAAGGAAATATAAAAATTCATCAATGCTGGCTTTTCGCATGTCTAATTCTTCTTTTGTTTCAACGCAGATATCTCCTTCCTTAATGGCATAATTCATTAACGTAATGGCAAAGCATTGTGCAGCCTCATTTCGATCCAAAAATAGAACATGTCCGCCTTGATGCTTGAATTGATCCAATGCAGCATTGGTGGATTTCCATCGTGATGGCAACAAGCAGCGTTCATCCCGAAAATAAAGTACATAAGATTGAGGATTATTCTTTAAATAATCTATCCCACGTTTGATGCTGGCAGCAACCGCCCTGTGATGATTTTCAAAATCGATAATAACAATCCCTTGTTTGGAGGTTTTGATATCTTGAGAAAAAGAAAAATCTATATATTTATCCCCGAAGTGAATATCGACAGTAAAATCCTTGATTTCAAAAAACAGCCGCAATGCCCTCTGAATGCGAGAACGTTCGGGCGAATAGCGATCAAACTCATCCAGAATTTTTTGATACTGCGCGCGAAATTGCTCTTTAAGTTGATCAATAGCAGTAGCTACTGGGCCTTTAATAACTAATTGATTTGCTTTTTGAATAATATTTCTTGTGCTTCTCAAGCGATCACTGAAAATTTTTTCAAGTTTTTCCTTTCCAAAAGGCTGATAATTATGATCTTTATGGCCATAGGCCCAGGTTAGTCTTGATGCTATTAATTCAAGGGCCTGGTAGACATCACATCCCATCAATTCAAACATATTGGATTCCAGTCTTTCTGAAACATGCCTGTTAAACTTGTTTTTCAAAATATTTTGCCATAAATCACCGCGGCAAAAAGCAACAGGAATCATCGCTCTGGCATCATCCATCAGAAAAGAAACCATTCGTCCAAAGGATTGAACTTTGTCATCATTTTCCAGATTTTCCAGGCGATCAAAACAAATCAATAATGAATGATTGCAAATACCGATCAATGTGCTCAGATTCTTAATCATATCCCTAGCGGCCTGCTCTTTTGTCGGAATACTGGATAAATTGGAAGGCTTAATATGAAGCATTTTTGCCATATCAGCGTCAAGTGTATTGCATTTCAGCCATTCTATAATTGCAAACCGTCGATCACTATATCTCAGTTGCATCAACACCTGTAAAACTTCCGGTGGACAAATATTTGAATAATCTTTCTTCAGTTTTTTTTCAATGTTAATCCATAAGGACATGTTTGATTTAAATTCATAAAAAATATCGACAGGATTATTTTGAAAAATATCATGCAATTTTGTTTTAAGGGTTTGATTCTTAAACGTCGCGTTTATTAGAGATTTCTTGATTATTTCTGCCAGAATTCCGTGCATAATTGTTGGGGGATGATTGTCCTGTATGGGGTAAAACAAATTGGTAACAATTTCCCGAAGCAAGTATGAATATGTTTGAGCCGGATCTTCAATCGGTTGAATGTAGGCAACCCTGTATGAAAGATCTTGATAACTATCCGCATTTCGTATCATTCGGTTGATCAGATGGGTTTTACCAGAGCCTGCTTCACCGAGAACCAGTGCCGCAAGCGGAATTGATGGACTCTGACTTTTCATCCGAACCAGATCAATGACAGATTGATAAACATCTCCATTAATAGACGGAACATCTGGAAATGCATGATCCTTTGGATCACTGACAGTCGATGATGCAAAAGGTTTTCGCTGCTTCAGTAAGTCTAAATAGTTGACATCCTTATTCATTCAGACCTCCATGTAATCGTAATACACACCTGTTTTTCATCATCTAAATATGAATCCTCTAATTGTTGTTCAGTTAGCGCTGATGGATCTCCACAATGAAGTTGAATGACCAGTTCTCTGGTTAACTGTTCCAGAGTCTGGTTAAAACGATCTGTCGACCAATTGAGATATTCTCTCATTGCATGAATCCGAACAAAACTATGTCCACCTCCAACATGATCATATGCTTCTTTCATTTTTTCGCGATCACTACGTGTCTTAATTTCTGGTAAGATGCTTTCATTTTTTTCAGTATTATTATTGGTGATGGAAAGGTTTATTATGCCTTTAACTGTAAAATTAACACAAAGCTGTCCAGACATAACCATTTGGGAAACCAATTGCACCAATTTGTTGGCCTGAATAGGAAAATAAACTTTCAATTGGTTTAATGAACATGGCTTCTTTTTGATCGCATTGATAATAATTTCAGCGTCACTTATATTGCGCGTTACATATAATCCTGTTTTATAGCCTTTTACAACACGTATGGCATTATTTATATGTGGCAAAAGTTTGTTCTTAATATCAGTATTTGACATTTTATCTGTCAAACGAAGTATTTTTTTTATTTTTGATTTTCGTTTTAATTTTTTAATGGTGAGATAATTGACTTCTTGATCATCAAAAATTTTGATTATTAACTGCTCAACAGTTGTCATGCCCATGGCTCCTTTTTACATTAATAGTTGTCATATACGATTTTTAATTGCAGATTGATTGTA
>Ga0272440_1003102_pt1 | contig 12578 bp, 7 predicted proteins | sample SSMMMBAug17_FD_192440 | JGI IMG/M metagenome (GOLD analysis project Ga0272440, IMG submission 192440) | Marine sediment archaeal communities from Little Sippewissett salt marsh, Falmouth, MA, United States - SSM-MMB-Aug17 | ecosystem: Environmental > Aquatic > Marine > Wetlands > Sediment ...
TTGGGAGTCAGTAATTTCAAATTGTTGTTTTTTTTGACGCCCAAATCTAAAGATTTGGGACTCCAGCCTGGATCTAAAAAACTATAAAATTTTCATGCTTTGTTGTGATAACAATTCATGGAAGTTTTATATGAAAGTATAAAATTTAGACATAAATTCAATATGTTCTGAGGCTAATGATTATGCCTCTGAAAAAACAAATTTGTAGTCTGGAGTCCCAAATCTTTAGATTTGGGAGTCAGTAATTTCAAATTGTTGTTTTTTTTGACGCCCAAATCTAAAGATTTGGGACTCCAGCCTGGATCTAAAAAACTATAAAATTTTCATGCTTTGTTGTGATAACAATTCATGGAAGTTTATAGACACGTATAGACAAGGCATGCCTTTGTCTATACGTGTCTATACGAGTTCGACTTTGACCGGCAATTTTGGTTACACTAATTTGATTTGATCCTTATTTTGTTTCAAGGCGTTAAAAATATTTATAAAAAAATATTTAATATCAACTAAATCAGGTATAATGTCTGAAATATATTTCATTGAAATATCACATAAAAATAATACAGGAATAAAGCATAAAACTGAAGAAATTACAATATCATAATAATCAACAAGCGTGTTAAATAATATTGCTGATAAAATTGAAAGAGGTATTATCCAAATGAACAATCTGGCAAGTTTATTTATATGGTCATATAAATAATTTTTTAATAAGATAAATTTTGAAATAACTGCAATAGCAAGCAAAACTATTATTGAAGATAAATACAAGTAAATATTATGTATCCATAGATTTTTAGAAAAAATTGATTCAATAACCAGAGCAAAGTCTTCATAATTATTTACTATTGCTTTCCCTACATAAGTTTCAGTATATGATAACCAAAGAAATTTAAGACCATAGAGTAAAATAGTGAATATTAGATAAATAATAGAGATATAGAATAAAAATACAGATGTATCTTTTATAAATTCAATAAATATTTTTTTTATGGACTTCTTCAAATACTTATGATGAAAAATTTCATGTTCAATCATCATTAATAACCTACTACTATATTTAATGTTTGAATAAATAAAATAATTTTTATGTATTAATATTGATGGTCTCGTAAAAAGTAATAAAATGAAATTTTTATCTGTATAACAATTTGAAATTATAGTTACAGAATTTTGTAAAAATCGACTTTTTACGATACCATCAAAATTTATTTTAAAAAAATAATTGATGAGTCATTATAAGGAAGTTTTTGATAACCTCTAATTTTATTAACCAGATAGTTTGATAGTCTGAACTCTCCAATTTTAACATCTTTAGCAATAAATTCTCTATTATCAAGAATCATTGATTTTGGATTTTCATGACCATTTGTTATATTAAAATCCTTTGAATTTATTAAATTTTTTGACCATTTTTTTTCATAATCATTAGAGAGTTTATTCTTTGATTCTTTTTTATTATCATTTATTTTTTTTTCATTCCATTGATACATTTCAACAATTCTTCTTAGTTTTATAGCTTCAACTGATAGTTTTAGTAAATTGTCATTAATCATTTTTTCAGATTCTGCAATTCCTGTTAAATGAACTAATTTCCCATCATTTGAAGGATTTACAATATCTGCATCAATTGAAATAACTTCTCCAGCTCCTTGATCAAGTATTTTATATTGATTAATAGAATCTAATTCATTAAAAAAAATTATAATAAAAGCTAATAAAGTAAATAACATTCCAAAAGCAATCGAAAAATTGGACACTTCATGATTATTTTTTTGTTTTATTTTGTAAGGATTGGACATTTTTTGTTTATTTGAATTATCTTTTGAAATATTTGACTTAGTTTTTTGTTTGTTTGAATTATCTTTTGAAATATTTGACTTAGTTTTTTGTTTATCTGACATGATAAATCCTCTTTTAAAATAAACTATTTATTTGCAACTGTTGCATTTTTGATACTCATATCTTTTGGACTTTTATCAATTTTTTTAATAACATTTTTCTTTAGTTTTTTTACATCAACAGGTTTTGGTTCTTCTTTCTTTTTTTCAGGTTTGCCAAAAAATAATAATAAACATAAAATAATAATTGATGCTCCAATAAGTATTAAAGATATAATAGGCTTATATGTTAACCATATTATTGAAATACTCATTAAGGTAAAGATAATAGATAAAAAAAGAGCAAAAAGATCATAACCTTTTGTAACGTAGGAACTTAAATATTTATTATTTGTAAAAAGCCATGGAAGAGTTTTAAAAATCATAGCAAAGCCTAAAAAAAATAAAATAAAACCGCCAAATCTCATAGACCATGTTAAAACAGCGTTTTCATATTTTTTTTGTTGAAACATATCTTCGCTGTTGTGTTTTCCAGAATACAGAATTTCAATTTTATCGCCTATTTTAGTTTCATAAAATGTTAATAAATTACCATACTGTTTTGCAATAATGCTGACTTCTTTTGGTCTTAAACATTCATATCTAAGTCTGATATCCCCAATTTCGGGATTATTAGGATCATTTCCAAAATATAGATTACCTTCATGTATATGTTGAGGTTTTTTAAGAATTTCTTTATCATCATCTTTAAAAAATTTTGTATTAAATCTCAGGATTCTTTTTTCTATACTATCAGAAGATTCTTTGTTTTTTTGAAGCAAATTTTGAGATATTTCTTGAGGATTAATCATTTGATAATCTTCATGGTCTGAATACAATTTATATGCTTTTTTATTACTTTTTTTAACTTTTCTTTTTTCATATTCAACACGTAAAACTTCATCTTTATTAAAAGCAACAGTAGTTCCATACAATGCACCCATAATCTGATTATTTTCTTCCCATGCGTAATTTACTTTAATTTCTCTTCCATTTTTTAAAAAAATTGTATCTGAATATATTATTAATGGATTTAATAGAAAACCAATTAGAAAATACAAGAATGACCTGCTTATCATTTTTATTATTCCTTAGTTTTATAAATAATTTAAGGTTAGAAATATTAATAGAATAGATTATTTAAAAGCATTTATTAAGTAGTCATTTATGCAAATTATGAGCCAATGATAATTCTTTAATATTGTTTTTTAAAACCATAATTAACTATTCTTCGTCCAACTTTGGTTTTTCGAACTGACACTGACAAGCAAAGACTTACACTTAAGATAATTGAAAAAAACAAAGTTGGACGATAATAATGTTATTTTTCGATATTGTATTAGTTGTAGTTTATTGATGTTATGTATTGGTAAGATTATTATTATCGATTTGTTTTAATTGATGAATAATTTCAGGGAATATTTCCATAGTTTTTGGTAATTTTTCCATTTCAAAATTTGTTGCTTGCTGTTTTAAATCAATTGCCCATTTTTCTAACATTTTGAATTTATATTTTTTACAAAATTCAAGGATTTCATTAGCAAATTCTTCTATTTCATTAAAAAAACCAGAATTTTTTGCAATTTCCCATTTAGTAAAGTATTTATCTTCTAAAATACTTAGTAAATCAGAAATCTGTTCTTTAATATCATCAGACAACGAAATATTTTCGTTATCATTCACGTATGATTCTTTTTCATAAACTGAAAAATCTAAAAAACGCATTAATTCTTGTATTACTTCGTATTTTGTAAAAGGTTTTGTTATTAAACCATCACATCCTGCATCTTTAACAATTTTAGCATTTTCTTTCATTGCAGAAGCAGTTATAGCTATTATTGGTATTTTTCTTAGCTCTTCATTAGACTTAATAATTCTGGTTGCTTCATAGCCATCCATAACAGGCATTTTCATATCTGTCAAAATAATATCCGGGCTGTGAATCCATGCAAGTTCTACTGCTTGTTTACCATTTTCAGCTTCAAGAATATTAAAATCATATGTTGACAAAAATCCTCTAAGTAAAGCTCTATTATTATGAATATCATCAACAATTAAAACATCTGCTTTTTCAAAAAAAACAGAATCAATATCAAAAAGACCTTTTTTCTTTTCTTTTAAAGGAGCGGTTGTAATTGTAATATTTTTAAAAATCACTTTAAAAACACTTCCTTTACCGGGCTTGCTAACAACAGAAATTTCGCCATTCATCATTTCAATCAGTCTTTTAGTAATAGCAAGCCCCAGTCCTGTACCGCCATATTTATTAGGACTCTGACCTTCTTGCTGGCGAAAAGCCTCAAATATCAAGTCTTTTTGGTCTTCAGCAATACCAATTCCAGTGTCTTCGATACAAAAAATAAGTTTTGATAGATTGTTTTCATTTTTATTTGAAGAAAAGTTAACTGTTAATTTTATGTATCCTTTTTCTGTAAATTTAACTGAATTTCCAACAATATTTAATAATATCTGCCTTAACCTTACTTCATCTATAACAATTCCTTCTGGCATAGAAGGACTTAATTCCATTTGAAATTCAAGACCTTTTTCTTGAGTTTTCATTGAAAAAATACTTTTTATTTCTTCACATATCGAAGCAGGATTAACTGCTTGATAATCAAGTTCCATCTTACCGGCTTCAATTTTTGAAAGGTCTAAAATATCATTTATTAAACTTAATAAAGTTCTACCACTTGTAATTATAGCTTCTAGATATTGTTTTTGCTGTTTGTCATGAATTTGTTTTTCCAGCAGCTCAGTAAAACCAAAAATAGCATTCATAGGAGTCCTGATTTCATGACTCATATTAGCTAAAAATTCGCTTTTTGCCCTATTTGCAACCTCTGCTCTTTCTTTTGCTTCAATTAATTCTTCATTAACCATGACGAGTTCAGAGGTTCTGGCAGCAACTTCTTCTTCAAGTTTAACTCCATATGCTTCTAATTCCTGATCCCGCTTTTGTATTTCAGTAATCATATTATTAAAACTATTAACAAGTTGACCAAGTTCATCATTAGTTTTTTTATAGGCTCTAATACTATAGTCTTTTTTTTCAGATATTATTTTTGCAGTTTTAATAAGATGTAATATTGGGCTTGAAATTAATCTTTGAAAAAAAAGACCTAATAATATAGCAAGAATTGATGATAAAACAAGGACAAAGGCTCTCATCGTTAATTTCCATCTGATTCTCGAATGAAACCGGCCTAAATCTGATCTAAGATACAATTTACCAATTACATTGCCATCAACAATTATTGAGTGAACAATATGTAAATATTTATTACCATATGTTAAACCTTGCGGCATAGGTTCATTTGGACAATATTCATAAATAACTGAAGTATGGTTTCCACTTATATATCTTGCAAATATTGAATCATTCATTGAGTAAATACAAGCAGAAACAATATCAGGATTTGCTTTTAGAGCAGCGAGAATTTCTTGTGCAGCATTTAAATCGCTAAAATAAACAGCAGCTTCACTATTAGAAGAAATAACATCAGCTAGAATTGAAATATCTTCTTTGATTGCACTTTTATAATAGTGCATATCATTTATTGTCAAAATTACATAAGCAATTATCAAAGAAAATCCACAGATTCCTATGATAATGAATATAAGTTTTGATTTAATAGATTTAATCATTGTCGTTTATTTCTTGTTTTTTTCAAATATTGATTATTATTGTTTTGCAATACCTAAAAGCTTTGAGCTAATTTTAAGACCAGCACGCATTCCTGCTTCTTGATTAATTTCAAATACAATATTTCCTTTTGAACCATAACAAAAATTAATGATACCGCCTAATTCATTAAAATTTTCACTCTCACCAACTGATAGAATTTGTTTTGTTTTTAAATAATCTAAAATTTCCTTTAATTCTTCTTTTTTAGAATCACAAATAAAAAGAAGATGACAAACTCCTATTTGTTTCACATCATCAGCGTTTTTTATAATAAAGTTCTTGTTTTTAATTTTTTCATTGCTAAATGACTGAAAAATATTACCAAAGGGATCATCGCCTAAAATGTATATAATAAAATTATTTGAATCAGATGAAAATTTTTCAGAAGGCCATTCAATAAATGCAGGGAATTTTAGAAGCAATGCTGCTTTAAGTTCATATTCAGAAATATCTTTTGAATATATATTCGACAGCATATTAAAGATACTTAATAAACATAATGATATTATAACAATAAAATATTTATATCTCTTAAAAGTCATATTTTTAACTATTTTTTAATCATCCAATTTTTAACTTTTCGGATTTGATGATTTCTAAAAAGGATATCTTAAAATAATTAGGAACATATTCCAAAATCTTTATAACTAAATCTGTATATATTATCGTCCAACTAACTTTGATGGTCTCGTAAAAAGTCAATTTTACAAAAATCGGTATTAATAATTTCAAATTATTACACAGATAAAAATCTCATTTTGTTTTTTTTCGATACCATCAACTTTGGTTTTTCCAATTATCTTAAATGTAAGTCTGTGCTTTTCAGTGTCAGTTCGAAAAACCAAAGTTGGACGATTAATAGAATAACATTTCAATTTCTAACTTTTTAAGACAATCTTATTTTTTATTAATAAAATAAAACACTCTCAAATCAAAATAAGATTATTATTATTAAACATATCAGGGTATATTAAAAAAAAATATACCATGTTAAAAATTATAATTTAATTTACAATAAAAACTACGCTCAACTTCAGCAGACTCATAACCAGTATCGAAATATTCTGAATGGCCTTTATCAAATAAATTTTTTCCAACAAAAATTAGTTCTAAATTTTTATTTGGTTTGTATGATAGTCTGAAATCTGCTTCAACATATGAATCTACATCACTTTTTGGAATATTTTCTACATATCTAACAAATGTATCAAATTCAATATTATAAGGTAATTCAAAAAATGATCGAATATTAAATTGATTTTTTGGGCTTTCAAAATTATATGGTAATTCAAGAAATTTTCTTGCATTATCAATTTCATTTAAATGAATATTTTCAGAATTATTAACAAGATCCATTATTAATAGAGAATAACTTCCTCTTAAATGCCACCATTTATAAATATCAAAATTAACAACTATCTCAAAACCATAAATATTGGCATTATCTTTATTAGATATATTCATATAATAATTTTTTCTATATGAATTATAATTATTACTATATTCTTTAATATCAATATCTTCAAGATTTTTATAAACATTATAAAATCCTGCAATATCAAGATATAAATTATCTAAAGCCTGCATTCTAAAGCCCGATTCATAAGAATAAAGATATTCAGAATCAATATTTTGATAAACATGATAAGTTAGTTCAATAGTTTTGTTTTGATTTATGCCATTATCAGAATCTTCAGGCTGAACTTCTTTTTTAATTTCATTAATTGTAAGATCATACATAGAGGGAGTTCTAACAGCTCTTGCAAATGATGCCCAAAAACAATTTTGTAAAGATTGATTCCATATAATTGTACCTACAGGTTGGAATTCCCAGCCTGTAAATTCATTTTTTTCAAATTTTGAGCCAATTGTAATTTTTAATTTATTATTAATTAATGATAATTCATTTTGAAAAAAACCACTAAATAATTTTGAAGAATTATTTTTTGATCTTAAGGAAATATCTGATTGTGTGTAATAATCTATTTTATCATCAATATACCTGAACCCTATCCCCCATATAATTTCTTGATTGTCAAAATAATTAAAATTATGCTGAAAGTCCACATCAATGGTTTTTATCTCGCTGTTATATTCATTTATAATTGACTGCCTAATATCATCATAATATGTTTGAAATCTGATATCAGATAAGTTTGAAAATTTATGTTTGAATCTTAATAAAATATTACCCCCTGAAAAATCTAAATTTTTACTTGAAAAATAGTTTTTCAAATCATAAAATTCATATTCATTGTCACCAGCCTGACCATTAAATATATCCCCCTGCATGGTAAAACTTTGATAATCATCGTTTGATTTTTCTAATTTAAACCCACCCCTGATTGAACTCCATTCATCGTGGCCCCTATTACTATATGTATCTAAAAAACCAGCTCTTTTAAAATATTTAACATAAGATTTAATATATAAATCCTGTATAAATTTTTTACCATACCTGAAACCAGAAATATTTTTATCCTCATCTCCCACGCCAATAGTTAAAAATTTACCAGTTGTATCATTGGCATTTTTTGAAATAATATTAACGACGCCATTAACAGCATTTGTTCCCCAAAGAGCCCCCCCAGGTCCTCTAATAACTTCTATTCTCTCAATATCTTCTATAAATGTATCACGTAAATTCCAATCAACTCCTGAAAAAACAGGATTATACAGGCTTCTTCCATCCATTAATACAAGAAGTTTATTTGAATATTTGTTACTAAATCCCCTGGAACTTATTGCCCATGCATTTGAATTAATTTGAGATACATGAAAACCTGGAACCAGTCTTAATATTTCAGGAATTGATGTATAACCTGAACGTCTTATGTCTTCCTGAGTAATAACATAAATTGCAGATGGACTTTCTGATATTTTTTTTTCTTTTTTAGAGGCAATTGTAACTTTTAAATTTATCAGCTCTTCAATACTCATTTTTGCAAGATCAGATCTGGTATCAGCACATAAAATGCTGCAATAAATTAATGTATTAAAACAAAGGATAAAAATACTAATATTAAATTTCATTTTAATACCTGTCTATAAATTGATTAATAATAAAAAATAATAATAAAAAATTTAGTCTATAATAATTTTTGATGCATGAAGCTTGATTTTTTCTTAAAATCTCAAGTATAATAAATATTATAAATTATTTAAATAATATTATGATTATCAATTCTTTGTCAATAGCAATTTAAGATTAACGCTATAATCCAACTTTGGTTTTTCTTATTTCATATGGACTGACACGTACAAACAAAAACTTACACATGGGCTTAGTCAAAGGATAGGACAATACTGTTGAAATAATAATTGGAATCCCAAATCTTTAGATTTGGACGTGAAATAATAATAAAAAAATATGCGTGTTTTTAAATATTAATGTGTACTATGCACGCCCAAATCTAAAGATTTGGGACTCCAGTTATTAATTCAACAGCATTGATCACCACCATCCATTGAATACGCCCACTTACACATAACAATCAAAGTTGGATTTTATAATATATAAAAAAACTGTATTAATGAAATATATTGAATTTGTCAAAAAAAATTATCTGAGAATTTTCAACATATTGTTTAATAATTATTAATTTTTCCAATCATATGAAGTGTAAGGGGCGTATCCAATGGATGGGGGACAATACTGTTGAATAATGAATTGGAGCCCAAATCTTTAGATTTGGGAGTGAAATTATAACAAAAAAATATGTGTGTTTATAATAAGTTGTATTATACACGCCCAAATCTAAAGATTTGGGACTCCAATCTTTTTATTCAAAAGAAAAACCTCCCCCATCCATTGGATACGCCCAAGTGTAAGTCTGTTTTTGTCTGTGTCAGTCCATTTCGAAAAAACAAAGATGAATTATGATGGTCTCGTAAAAAGTCAAAAATTAGATTTTTACCTGTGTAACAATTTGAAATTGTTAATACCAATTTTTGTAAAATTCACTTTTTACGAGACCATCAATTATAATATCTTTAATTTAAATCAATATTTAATCCTTTTTTAACTTAATTATTTATATTGTGGCATAAAATTTGTATTTGATAATTATATATTTTATAAATTTATATTTTTAATAAATTTTTATATAAATATTAAACAATAATTGAGTAATTATTGTAATATGTAAAATGATAATACTTAACCATAATTTAATTATTGGATAACATGAATTTTGAAAATTTTTACAAAATATTTGTTTCAAATGCTTCTTATGGAGTAGCATTATCAAATTTAGAAGGTAAATTTATTAAAGTAAATCAATCTCTTTGCAAAATAACAGGTTATAGTGAAGATGAATTACTAAACAAATATTTTTTTAATATTCTTAAATCAGATACACAGGATTATGATCAAAATCTTATTGATAAATTATTAAACAGTAATTCAAAAAGTTTATTCGAATTTCGCATAAATAATAATAATGAAACATGGGTAAATATTAGTTTAAGTAAGATCAATCTTGATGATAATAATGACACTAATGAATCATCATATCTGTTGTTTAATTTTTATAATATAACAGATAAAAAAAAGGCTGAAAAGGAGGTAATTCATTTAAATTCAAAGCTTATTAAAAAAATATCATCGATTTCAAAAATTCAGAAACAATTTGAAAGTGCAATGGATTTTGCCAATCTAATGGCTATTGAAGCAGAAATTGCTAATAAAACAAAAAGTGCTTTTTTTGCAAATATGAGCCATGAAATTCGAACTCCAATGAATGGTATTATTGGAATGACATATCTTATTTTAGATACTGATCTAACAACTGAACAGCGTGAATATGCAGAAATGATTAAAATTTCAGGTAATACATTGTTATCTCTTATCAGTGATATTCTCGATTTTTCTAAAATTGAAGCCGGTAAAATGACTTTAGAAAAACAAGACTTTGAATTAAATAAAGTTATTGAGGATATTAATGATATAATTGCTTTTGATGCTAATGTAAAAGGACTTGAACTGATATGCGATATTGACTCAAATATTCCACCTTATCTGAAGGGTGATCAGGCAAGACTAAAGCAAATTCTTATTAATCTTTTAAGCAATGCTGTAAAATTTACAGAACTGGGTGAAGTTGTTTTAATTGTATCATGCGAGAATAATTACCAATCAAGTGTAATTGTAAAATTTTCTGTAAAAGATACAGGAATTGGAATATCAGATAAGGAATTAGAAAAAATATTCGAGCCATTTGCACAGATTAATCAAACAAAAACAGGAACCGGGCTTGGACTGGCAATATCAAAACAGCTTGTTAATCTTATGAAAGGCAGTATTGAAGTTTATAGTAAACCCGGAAAAGGTTCTATATTTGATTTTACTATATCTTTTGATAAAGCAAATATTAAACAAAAAGAAAAAAATAATTTTGTTGAGCTTAAGAGAAAAAGAATTTTAGTTGTAGATGATAATAAAACATCCTCTAAGATTATTGTAAAACATCTTAGAGAATTAGATATATGCTGCATATATGCAAATAATGCTAAAAGTGCATTAAAGAAAATGACTGACGCAGTTAACTCAGATATACCTTTTGATTGTGTAATTATTGATATGCATATGCCAGAAATTGATGGTATAACACTCGGACAGCTTATTAAAGAAAATGACATTTATAATAATACGCTTTTGATACTTATGACAAATATTGGAGTACGTTATAATCAAAGAAAAATGCAGCAAATGTATTTTAATGCTTGTATTACAAAACCATTAAAAAAAATGGTTCTAATTAATACTTTATTACTGGTCTTTGGATTTAAAAACAATTTAAGTGAATATTCTAGCTGTATCCCACAAATATCAAACACTGAATCATCTAAGTCTGAAATTAGAATTCTTTTAGCTGAAGATAGTGAAATGAATCAGAAAATAATAAGAAAAATTATTGAACGATGCGGTCTATATGTTGATACAGTTTACAATGGCAGGGAAGCAGTAATTGCTCTTGAAAACCATGATTACGATATTGTGCTAATGGACATTCAAATGCCAGTTTTAAATGGTATTGAAGCGACAAAAATTATAAGGGATAAAAATTCAAAAGTTAGAAATCATGATATCCCAATAATAGCTTTAACAGCAGGCGCATTAGTACAAGATAGAATTTATTGTCTGAAATCCGGAATGAATGAATATATTGTAAAACCTTTTAAACCTAAGGATCTTTTAGAAATTATTAAAAATTTATATCCAGATATTAATATTGAATATAGTATTAACAAATCTATGCAGGCAAGAGATAGTATTTTTGATAAAAATTTATTATTAGAAAAAATCTCTGGAGATATTGATCTTTACAAAAATCTTGTTGAATTATTTTTAAAAGAAGTTCCTAATCAAATGCACCAATTGAAACAAGCAATAACTAACAGTGAACCAGAAAAAATCGAGCTTCATGCTCATACTATAAAAGGTTCAGCTATGAATATAAGAGCTCGTAATATGAATAAAATTGCTCTTGAAATTGAACATGCCGGCAAAAATAAAAATATTGGAAAGGCAGATACGCTATTTGAAAGTCTAATAAATGAATTTGATAAAGTAAAAAATTATTTATAATTATTATAATTCAATTTTGGTATATTTTAAAGTGGACAGACTCGGACAGACACTGACTATCACAGACATTATTTGGTTTTTTGTTATTTTAAAGTGGACAGACACTGACAGACACGGACTTTCATCCGAGTTTGTCCGTGTCTGTCCGTGTCTGTCCGTGTTTGTCCGTGTCTGTTCGTCTCAAAATAACAAAAAACCAAAAATTGAATTATAATAACCAACTGAAATATAAACAAATAAATATATATAATTCTAATTTTATATTTCGAATTATTGTATAATTATTAACAAAACATATGAAAATAAGGAGGGTAATATGTTAAAAATAATTAATAAATTACAAATAAAGCAAAAAAGTCTTTCAAATAATAAAGGCTTTACATTAATCGAACTTGCAATAGTTTTAATAATAATTGGTCTA
>Ga0272440_1003103_pt1 | contig 12575 bp, 7 predicted proteins | sample SSMMMBAug17_FD_192440 | JGI IMG/M metagenome (GOLD analysis project Ga0272440, IMG submission 192440) | Marine sediment archaeal communities from Little Sippewissett salt marsh, Falmouth, MA, United States - SSM-MMB-Aug17 | ecosystem: Environmental > Aquatic > Marine > Wetlands > Sediment ...
AGGGGCGAACCTTATGTTCGCCCTCGAACAATTGTTCGCAAACGTTTTTAGTTCGAGGGCGAACATAAGGTTCGCCCCTACATTGTGATCACTGCAACGTTCCCATTTGGCCGAAACGATGATCAAGTCCTAATTGTTGAACCCTAAGTTGAGCAAACAACCTTCCAATCAATAGATTCAAGTACTCTAACGAACTGATCAATTTCCAATTTCAATTTATCAATTTCAGTTATTTTGGGTATTTGGCTTTTGCCTGATTCTTCCATTTCTACAATTATTGATTGTAAACGATTTGCACCAATATTGGCACTATTACCTTTAAGGGTATGCAATTTTTTGTAATATGCTTCAGGGTCATTGACTTCATGAAATCTTTTTAAGTCATTTATGTATTGATAAGCATCCTTTTTATAAATGCCAATTATTTCTATAATAATATCAGCATCTTTTGAACAAATGTTCATTAGATGAGATTGATCGAAAAATTCATTTGTAACTTCACTTTTAACATCTGTTTGTTGTTCATTTTTCTTGGCGCAAAATTTCTTGAGTACTTGATAAATTTTTGAACCATTAATTGGTTTGGCGATAAAATCATCCATCCCCACTGCCAAACATCTTTCTCTATCTTTAGACATTGCAAGTGCAGTCATCGCAATAACTGGCGTGTGTCCACCATGTTTATTTTCATTCTCACGAATTTTTTTTGTGGCCTCAAAACCATCCATGACAGGCATATTGCCATCCATAAATATGAGATCAAATGATTGTTTCTCAAGAATATGAAGAGCAGTTTTGCCATTGTCTGCAATTGTTACTTCACATCCCATACGTTTTAATAGGGCATGCGTCACTTTTTGATTCATTAGATTATCTTCTACTAAAAGAATCTTAATGTTGTCAAACGAATCTGATTCTTTATCAGAATCAACTTCCACTGGGATTTTTTCTGGATTATTATTTGAAATAATTTCATGTAGACGAGAGAAACGAATGGGTTTGTGCAGTATTCCTTTAAATAGTTTTTCTTCATTTTGATAGATTTCATCCGGAATGTTGCCTGATGTGACAAGGATAATTTCCATATTTTTGTTCAATTCTTCTTTAATAATAAAATGTGCAAGCTCAAGACCATCAATTTCAGGCAAATGAAAATCAATGAATGTTATATTAAAAGGATGTTCATTATGACGTAACATATGTAAAGATTTTTGGGCATTCTCAACTGTTTTACAATTGATATTCCAGGCATGAAAATAATCTTCAATGATTTGTCGCTGGGTCTGATTGTCATCGACAAAAAGAACAGAGATATCAGATAAGTCACGATCTGTTTCGTTTGTTTCTTTTGTATGAACAATGGGTAATTCCAGCGTAAAATAAAAAGTCGTGCCATGATTCAATTGGCTTTCAAGAGAGATTTCACCGCCCATAATCAGAACAAGTTGTTGGCAGATAGATAATCCCAATCCAGTTCCACCAAATTTTCGTGTTGTAGAATCATCCGCCTGAGTAAATTTAGAAAAAACTTTTTTCTGATTTTCTTTTGAAATGCCAATGCCAGTATCAATAACTTTAAATAAGAATTTTCCTTTTACATTGTTTTTTTCAATGAGCTGAACACTGATCAATATATGACCTTTTTTTGTAAACTTGATTGCATTACCAGACAAATTATTCAAAATCTGACGAATACGTGTTGGATCACCAACGACAAAAATGGGAATATCAGGGGGAAAATAAACCAAAACATCAATATCCTTATTTCTCGCTTGAGCAGCCATTAACTGGCCAACCTGCTCCATCGTATCCCTTAAATTGAATGTAACAGATTCAATTACCAACTTGCCGGCTTCAATTTTTGAATAATCCAGGATATCATTCAACACGGTCATTAAAGATTCCGCAGAAAAAGAGATGGCTTCAACGTATTCTTTTTGTCGTGAAGTGAGTGGCATCATCATCAATAATTCAATCATGCCAATAATGCCATTCATGGGTGTCCGGATTTCATGGCTCATATTGGCAAGAAATTCGCTTTTTGCCTGACTGGCAACTTCCGCAGCTTTTCGTTCTTGCTGTGCGTGGTTTTTTTCAATTCGTTCGGTAATATCGACAATAGAACCTTCAATATAGTTTGCTGTTTCCCATGTTTCACCAACCAGTCTGGCCATTAAAGAACACCATTTGAATGAACCATCTTTTTGGAAGATTTGAACTTCAAAATTTTTTACCTGCCTGGACAGTTTTAATTCCTTAAAAAGACGATCTCGATCAATTGTTTGGATAAAATAAAATGCTTCATGATGATATGCGTGTTTGACGAAGTCCTCTTGTGTGTGAAACCCCAAAATTTTTGCCATTGATGGATTTGCCTTGACCACCTGACCATCAGTTTTAATCTGATATATTCCTTCAACTGCGTTTTCAAAAATGCTTTGATACTGTTGCCTTGCCTCATGAAGATTTGAAATCTGTTCATGAATGGCCTGTTGCATTTTTGAAAAACTTTGAGATAAACTGCATAGTTCATCATTTCCCATAAATACAGGTAATTCGAGATTATAGTTTCCTGATGCTATTTGCCTGGCAGCAGCATCTAATTGAACAATGGGTTTTACAAAACTTTTTTGCGCCAAAATAACAGATAAACCTGCACCTAAGATCAAGGAGATCGCCAACATACTGATAAGCACAATGGTTGATATTAACTGTATGCCTTGCATTTGATCTGTTGCCTTTTGGATAAAACTTTGAAGATTTTCGGAAAAGGCATCCTGAAAATGGATCATATTTTTTTTGAAACCCTTTTGGGTTTCACATACCAAATTGTATTGAAATAACGTCTCGCGGTATTGATTAAATACCTGAATAATCATTGCACAGTTTTTTCTTAAATGGGGGATATTTGTTGTTTCTTCTTTCCAGAGCCCAATATACTGATCCATCTTTTGAAGCGATACCTTTAATTGTTGCCAAATTCTTTTCACATTGCGACGACAATAGCTATCAGCAACAATATTTAGGTGTTGATACTGTCTGTTCAAATTATCCACTAAAAAGGGAACTTTTTCAATAAGATGCTTAAGATCTATTTCCAATTGATTAATTTTTTTCTCAAACAGAATTTTTCGCTCTTCAGAATGAATATATTGATGACAAAACACACTATACTGTTTAAAATCTTGAATTGCCTGAGCAACCTGGATTTCAATATCCATACGTTGGAACTGTTGTTTATTAAAGTTATCAATATGATACGCACAATCTGCCAGATGACTGAATACACGATCTTTCATTCTTTTCTGAATCAATCGTCCATCATCATATGCATAGAGGCGAAACTGATCATGATAATATTTGATATGTGAAAATGAATTCTGAATACAATATATCTGATCATAAAATGTAATGCCTTTCATAGCATGCCTTAGCATGATATGACCAAACACACCGATTATAATAGTAAAACTGATCACAATCCATAAACAAAGTCCCATTTTTTGTCCCAAAGACATGTTTAGAATATATTTTTTTATTTTTTTATTTGTTTTCATTTGCTATCATATACTATTAGTTTAATGGAAATAACAAAATTGATATACTGCAAATAACTTGCCGTTCAATTCACTAAATATGAAAGGTCAAATATTCTTCGGTTCTTAATGATGAATAAGAAAAATATAAAATAGCCTTGATGTTATATTCAGGTTATGCAAAATTTAGAGATTATTCTTAAAAAAAATCATAATCGTCAGAGATGATCTTGTCGTAGGCTAAAATTATGAATAATTTCCCGAATAGTTTTTTCGGGGCCACAATAAAGGGGACCAATATGTTTAAGTCACTGAAAGCAAGAATGCTAACTGTTCTTATCGGTTTTCTAACCCTTACTTATGCTATGTTTTACATTTTTTTATATGAAGAAATAATTACAACTTTACATCATCTTGGCCTGAATTCTGCACAAAAGATGCTTTCATTTGCCATGTTAAATCTCGAAAGCAAATGCAAAGGTGTATCCTATTTCGAAAAATTGTGTATTCAACATCAAAATGAAATCATCAAAAATATGACTATTAATCAAAAACAAAATATCTTGTTAATACAAGAATATGTGCAATCAAACCAATTATCGAAAGAACAGGCCCAATCGCATATTCTGTCCTACATCAAAAACTTTCGGTATGAGCAAGATCATTTTTTCTGGATATGCAATGATAAGGCAGTCTGGCTTGCACATCCTGATCCTTCATTTGTCAATCAGGATTGGACGAAAAAAGTTGATCCCAATGGAAATCCCATTTTACCACCCATCATTAAAAAAGCAAAAAATACCGGTCATGGATTCTTTTCGTATCTTGGACGTCGGCCAAAGGATACGAATTTTCAAAAAACCCATTGTTATTTTGAGTATATTCCTGAATGGAACTGGATTATTGGCACGAATTTTTATGAAAATGATATTCAAAAAGGTGTTGAAGTGCGAAAACTATCTTTACTGGAAGAAATTCGACATGCCTTTGACAAAACCGATATTGGCAAGTCTGGTTATTTATTATTGTTTGATCAACGCGGCAACGTCTTGTCTCATCCTTATTTACCAGTGGGTACAGATCTTTCCGGTATTGTGAACAAGGCATCCGGACAATTACTGCTCAACGAGCTGATAGCGTCATCAAAAAAACCTGACAAACCATTGCTGTATTTATGGGATAAAGTCACGCAACGTGGCGAATTTAAATACTGGAAGTATGCCTATACTTATCACTACAAGCCATTTAACTGGTATTTGACAGCAACATTCTACAGAGAAGAAATTCATCAACCAGCAACATCATTTTTAAAGAAATTTGGTTTTCTGGCAATGTGTTTTTGTTTGCTATTTATCATTCTTTTTGTTGTCTTTGTTACATCCATCAGCACCCCAATACTTAGACTGGCCTCATGTATTCATGAAATGGGAAACAATAATCTATACGCCATTCTACCGGAAAAGGATCTTCAGCGAAAGGATGAACTTGGAATTATTGCAAGGGGTTATGAAGCGACACGTAATTATTTATCCAAAATCATTACAGAAATGAGTCAGCATGCTAAAACTGTGGCCCGAGCATCGGAAAATTTCTCTGAAGGCGCGAAAGAGCAATTCATATTGGCTGAAAGAATGGATGAACAGGCACAGATAACTGTTGAATGCTCAGAAAATAATCTTAAGCATATTCAGCTTATTACAAATGAAACTGAACTGGGAGCAAGGGATATCAATGCAATTCTGGATCGTATCAATCAATTGAGCGATAATATTAATTCGGTTGCAGAATCAGCGGCCCATTCATCTGCAAATATGTCGGCAATCAGTAAACTTGTTATTGATGTTTCAGATGATATCTATCAATTAACTGAATCCATAGAAAACATGGCCGGTGATTTAACCTCTGTGTTCAAAAATTCATCAGACAATGTTGCCATATCAAAAAAAGCAGAAAATCAGATCACCAAAAGTCTGGGCGCGATGAATAAATTACAGGAAGCCTCAGAAAACATTAATAATGCGGTTCAATTAATCAGTGCCATATCCAGTCAAACAAACCTTTTGGCGCTTAATGCAACCATTGAAGCTGTTCATGCGGGTGAGGCAGGTGAAGGTTTTGCTGTTGTGGCTGAGGAAGTAAAAATGTTGGCATCAAAAACCAATGATGCCAACAATCAAATCCGAAAATTGATTGTTAAAATTATGGAGTACATTGATGACACGATTCAGGGTATCCATGAAACCAGTGGGGCCATAAAATCAGTTGTTGAAAATAATGTTTCTATTGGTCAATCCATTGAAAATCAGCGGGATATTTCAAAGCATTTGTCTGAAGTGATTGAGTCTATATCAAGCGGGGCCAGAGAAAGTGCTCAAAAAGCACGAGAATCTGATGCTGGATTAAAAGAAGTTACCTTTTTCTCCGCCGAAGTCGCCGACCTGGCGAAAGAATCGGCTGAAAATGTGGCGCAAACTGCCGGTCGAATTAAAGATATTGCTGAAAGCAGCGATGTTGTTTTATCTGGCATTCAGGCTTCAAACAGCAATATTAAAAAAATTAATAAGTATTCTGGAAATATAACAAAGGTGGCAAAAAGCAATAATCGAAATGCACAAGAGTTAATAAAAATGACTGAAGATTTGGATAAAATTGTTACTATTTTCAACACCTGTAATATTTCTGACCTAAAATCAGGAAAACCAACATCATGAAACTTTTCTATAAATTGATGATTATTTTTCTGATCCCACTTGTTTGGATTATTGCCTTGTGCAATATCTATTATGCAAAAATGGTTCATCAAATGAAAGAAAATGTTGAAGAGAGATTCCAAAAATGTTCGCAGAATGTTGAATACCATTTTAAATCAGTCTTTTCTCAAATGCAATCACTTTCTTCAATTATTGTGGACGATACAAACATTCAAAATGCCATTATTAATGACAATGTGAAACAACTGTATAACAGGGGCAAAAGTTTCATGCTGTTGAATATTTCTTCTGGCATTCTTTTTTTTAATAAAACCTGTTATTTGAAATGTCACATTGGTCAATTACCGGTTATTTCATATCTTGAAAAAAATTGTTCTTTTTTTCAAGATACCTACAAAACGCCTAAAATTAAAATTTTGGAGGCGAACAAAGCGTTGTATGTGCTATGTGTAAGTCCACTAAAGATGCAGCAGGGATTTGTTGTGGTGGGAAGTCCTCTTTATCCTAATATTTTCAAAAATATAGCAGATGATTCAAATCCCCCCCTATTGACAATAAAGTATAACAATTCGACAATGGGCATGAATGAGAACAAGTTATCCCATAATAACTGGAAACAAAGGACATTTCCCATTCATATTGCGGATATTAATCTTCAGGTAACTATTTATAAACATATAACACTCCCCCAAACAATTCTTGATTTTCAAAATAATCTGTTATTTTTTTCTTTGGTTATACCTGGCATATTAAGTTTGAGTATTGCAGTGCTGGTTTACCGGTTGATTTTACCGATCAACAAATTGATTCAAGCCATGCATCAATATCCCAAAGGTGAATTGCGTCTGTCAAATTTGCCTGATGTAAAAAATGAAATTGGTGAATTATATCAGGCCTTCCATCGGATGATTATTGGTCTCGAACATGCAGAGGAACGTTTTCAAAGAATTTTTGAGTATGCCATAGAAGGCATTTTTCAAACACATCCCAACGGCTATTTTATTCACGCCAATCCAGCATTGGCAAAAATTTTTGGATATTCAAATCCCCAAGACTTGATGTCAAACATTTCAGATCTGGCCAATCAATTGTATGTTTATTCTGAAGATCGAGAGAGATTCAAGAATTTGATCACCAGTCACGATCAGATCATTAATTTTCAAGCACAAATGTATAAAAAGAATGGTGAGAGTATTTGGGTGCAGATCAATGCCCGAATTGTGCGTAATACAGATGGCACAGTAAAACACTATGAAGGATTTTTGGTGGATATTGATGCACGAAAGAAAGCTGAGCAAAAGGATCAAGAACGTAAAGCCTTGGAAATGGCCAATCAGACCAAAAATGAATTTCTGGCCAATATCAGTCATGAAATTCGAACACCTTTGAATGCTGTCATTGGACTGGGAAAATTACTGAAAAAGTCACCCCTTTCTGACATTCAAAACGATTATCTCACAGATATGTTGAATTCATCGCAAACCCTGTTGGAATTGATGAATGATATCCTGGATTATTCTCGCGTCGAGCTAGACAAAATCAAATTAATGTCAACCCAATTCTATCTGGCGGATATTTATCAAAGCATTATATCACTGTTTAAACATCAGGTTCAATCCAAAAAAATGGCCATAATTATCCATATTACACCTGAATGTGGTATCGAATTGATTGGAGATCCAATTCGTGTCAAACAAATTTTGGTCAATCTGGTAGGAAATGCGGTCAAATTTACAAATAATGGCCAAATCTGGATTCAAACTGAAAGTTTACATCAGACATCAGAAGTTATTTATATTTCCATCTCTGTTACTGACACAGGTGTTGGAATTCAGGAAGATGACCAAAAACGTATTTTCCAAGCCTTTACTCAAGCGGAATCAACAACCAATAGAACGTATTGTGGTGCTGGCCTGGGACTGGCTATTTGTGATAAGCTCGTTAAAATCATGAAAGGAAAATTGTTTGTAACGAGTACCCCTTTAAAAGGCAGTACTTTTACAATAACCCTGCCTTTTATGTACACCGCTTCTAAAGAAAAGCAAAAATTGCCATCTTTTCATTCCAGGGTTTTGATTATCGAAGATGATCCCATAAATGCCAGATTTGCTCATTCTATTTTGCACGATGAACAGATTTCTGCTGATGTGCTTGAAGATAGTCATCACGTCTTATCTCAGATACAGAACGTATCTTACGATATGATTTTTATGGATATTCAATTGCCAGAAACCGATGGCTATGAGCTGACACAATTGATTCGTACTGAAGGTCATGTCACATTGCCAATTATCGCGCTTACTGCTTGTTCCATGAAAGGTGACCGAGAAAAATGCCTGGCATCTGGAATGAATGACTATTTGCCCAAACCCTATGAACCTGAAGATATCATCAATATGTATCACAAATGGAAAGCATCAGTTCAGCCAATGGAATAATCATATTTTATATTTCTCAATGTTCAAGTTTTTTTGTCTTGACTTTTGAAAACTGTTACTGCTCGTTGCCAGGCTCTGCCTGGGAACGAGCGATACTGGCATTTTTTAAAAAAACTTGAACATTGAATATTTTGTTTTTTTTATTGCTCAAACCCTGATCCGCCAATTGTTGCATGCAACCCTTTTTTTTGAAATATCTTTAATGCCGGCTCAAGCATTGAAGTATCAAGTGATTCCTGCGCTTTATGCGGCCATTCTTTTCCCAACCAGCCATATTTGTCTTCGCACCAATTGTGAAATGGGAGCAAATCGATACGTTCAATTTTACCATCAAGATTGGCTAAAAAATTTGATGCCTGTTCATAAAAAACAAGATCCTGATTAAAATTTGGAATAATGGGAATGCGAATCCAAATGTGCATATGGTATTGGGTTAACTTTTTCAAATTATCCAATATGAGGTGGTTGTCAACACCTGTTTCTCTCATATGCGCTTTGGCATCCAGATGTTTTAAATCAAACAGCACAATATCTGCTTTTCGTGACAACGTTTGAAATGTATTCCAAAGGCAATAGCCATTTGTATCCAGACAAACATTAATTCCATGGGCCTGAGCCCGATCAATCAAATCGGCAGTTGTTTGATTTTGCGTGGTCGGTTCTCCACCAGAAATGGTCATTCCACCGCCAGAATTTGTATAAAATGGCATATCACTTTCAACTTCTTTGATGATTTCATCAATGCTCGTCGCTGTTCCTGCAATTTCCATGGCACCAGAAGGGCAGACATCCACACATTCCATGCATCGAGTGCATTTATTCCGATCAATAATATGGATTTGTTCATCCAGATCTTCTGGTTGATCTGACTGAGAAAAACCACCTTCTGGCAAATGAATGGCATTTTGTGAACATATTTCTACACATGAACCGCATTGAATACACAGTCTTTTTTTCCAAAATAAATCTCTTTGAATGGAAATGGTTTCAGGATTATGACACCAGGAACATTTCATTGAGCATCCTTTGATAAAGACATTTGTCCGAAATCCAGGGCCATCATTTGTTGAAAAACGTTGAATATCTGTAATGAGTAATTTTCGGCTCATTGATTCCTCCGAAATTGGGCCATTAAATCAGTGATATTGGTCATGTCTTGTAAGTGATCAATATCACGTTCAATGGCAAGTGTCTTTTGTACCCCTAAAACAGGTTCGCAAAGATCCTTAAATTTTGAAAGAACGCGCAACTTTTTAATTTCAATAGGTGGGATTTGTTGAAGAATATCTGAATCTGCGCAGTATTCCTGGTTATCTTTTGTCTGTATACATACTGTTGCTTCCAACCCGGTTTTTTTATCATCCAATTGAATCGTTATTTTTTTCATCATTTCCTGAATATCCGAAGAAGAAACACGTTCATCAATAAATGCTTGCACGCCGGTTTCACCATGAATTAATGCATTTGAAACGCAATAGGGAATACTGAATTTACCTTCAATACCAGTTTGCGGGTTATTTTTTCCTGCAGCATCAATGGCCAACTGAGAAGATCTAACTGTAATGGATTGAATATCATTAAACGATAGCTGATGTGTTTGGACAATATCCAATGATGCTTCAATGGGTGAATGAGTGGCATGACATGAGGCATGATATTTTTGAGAAAGATTCACAACATCCCATCCCAGCCCCAGAAAACTAAGAATGGTTGGATTGACCTTGCCTTTGAAGGCCTCAAAAAAACCTTGGGGACCTTCAAGAATATCTTTGGCACTGGTGAATCCTTTTTCAGCCATCAGTGCTGAAAACAAACCTGCCTGAGCTGATTTTCCAGCATGAAAAGGTTTGCACATACTTCCAAAAACACGTTTCAATCCAGATGACTGAGTTCCAGCAATACCGAGGGCATGTTGGGTTTTTTCTGTATCTAGCTTTAACAAGCGTGCACAGGATGCGGCTGATGCAAAATGTCCCAGTGTGGATGTTGCATGCCAACCTGCCATATAGTGATCCAGGCTTGCACAAGCACCAATTGTACCGCCAGTTTGAATGCCAATTAGATATGAAGACAAAAGGTCTTTACCACCCAGATTTTTCCATTCACACAAAGCCAGTACTGATGGAAAAACTGTAACTGATGGATGTCCCAGGAAAGAAACCAATGTATCATCATAATCCAGGGCATGAGATGCGGCACCATTTATTAAGGCTGTATCAGAGACATTTCTTTGTGAACCATCACAAATCAGCGTTGCCTGTTCATGACCGCCCATTATATCACTATGGGCAATTAGCTTTTTGACAAGCGGGTCATTTTTGCCTGCAATACAGACAGACAGCCAGTCCATAAATGCAATTTTGGCATGATCAAACATTTCATCCGGAATGTCTTTTGTTTCTGTGCTGACGATAAAATTTGCGAGCTTTTCAGTCATTGCAGTGTTTTCCTTTTTTGCCATGTTTTATTTTCTCCTATAAGTATTTGATTCGTTTTAAGTAATCATTAACAAGGGTATAAGGATCTGTTTTGCCTTTTAAAATATTATCAATGGCCTGTTTCAAAAAGCCATTGGCCTGCCATTGTGCATAAATCGATTGAAAAACCATCTGTTGGGTTAACGACAAAAGCTCCTCCCGAATCTGTTCTTGTTGAAAATGATCATTTGATGTTTGATGATTTAAAAGCAGGAGAATTTCATCTACCAATACCTGAATTCCTTTATGTTCAGCAGCAACTGTTTTTAATACAGGCACCTTTTTTTCAGAAAGTTCAAGCATACCTTGAATATCCACAACGACTTCATCAGCACCCGGGCGATCCGATTTATTGACAACATAAATATCTGCAATTTCCATAACGCCCGCTTTTATTGCCTGAATACCATCACCCTGACCTGGCACACATACCACCAAAACCATATCCGCTGTTTTAACAACCTCAATTTCATCCTGCCCCACGCCAACAGTCTCAATCAAAACAATATCTTTACCAAAAGCATCCAGAATGCGGGCGACATCACGCGCCCCTTGACACAAACCACCGAGCATTCCACGTGTTGCCATTGATCGAATATACACGCCCGGTAATGTACCAACATCACGCATACGCAAGCGATCACCAAGAACAGCCCCACCTGAAAAAGGGCTAGAGGGGTCAACAGCAATAATACCAACGCTTTTATTCATTTTTTGAATGCATACAGTCATCGCATTCGTTAACGTGCTTTTTCCAGCGCCTGGTGAACCGGTAATGCCAATCACTTTCGCATTTCCGCAGTGAGGGTAGATTCGTCTCATGGCATCCTGCCATCCTTCATCACGATTTTCTATTTTACTGATCAAACGTGCCAGTGATCGAACATTGGCATCCAATGTTCCTTTGATGAGTTGCTCCCAGGTTTTCATCGTTGCGCTCCTGTCACTACTTTTGAAGAATAATAATCCTTGGGCATCCTTCATATTTGTAAAAGATTGATATGATCGTCTAACTTTGGTTGTTCCTGGCATATTTTTTGCCCTCTCGTTCCCACGATCTGCATGGGAATGCATCCTGGATGCTCTATGTGCATTTTACTTACACAGTACATTGGTTCCGGATATGGGATTGACGATCCACACTTTAACCACAAATAGAGCAAGGCATGTGCCACATATCTAAAAACCGCTTAACCTCTTGATATTAATGCATAAATACAACAATATCCATTTAAAAAACATAAATATAAATCTATAACTGTATCATTATTGACCTATTTTTATGATAAATTTTCTTAACTAATTTATTTTTAAATAAAATAGCACTGTGCAAAATTGCCCGAATTTGTCCATCTTTCTATCCATTTTTTTTTGTTGCATAAATTAAAAATTAAAGTTAATAATTACTTGATG
>Ga0272440_1003104_pt1 | contig 12571 bp, 9 predicted proteins | sample SSMMMBAug17_FD_192440 | JGI IMG/M metagenome (GOLD analysis project Ga0272440, IMG submission 192440) | Marine sediment archaeal communities from Little Sippewissett salt marsh, Falmouth, MA, United States - SSM-MMB-Aug17 | ecosystem: Environmental > Aquatic > Marine > Wetlands > Sediment ...
AAGGAGAAAGAAAAATGCAGTTTGAACTAACTCCAGAACATGTAATGGAAATAGGCAAACTATGGGGAGATGCCTTTCTTTCCACATTATCTAATGAAAAAAAATTAGAACTTGTAAAAGATATTCCTGTTCATGAAAGATTTAAAGATGTTTCTATTTATAAAAAGTTAGATATTGTAAAAGATATTCCAGTTCGTGAAAGACTAAAGGATTTATGGGGCAGGAGGTCAGGATCCCTGAATTTAACGAATATAATTTACGACTCTCGAGATAATTCAATTATTGTTAATAAAACTTTTATCATTATCATAAATTTCATAATAAATATTATTGCATATAACAATATTTATTATTTACATAATCGCTATTAAATGATATTTAAATAAGTTTATTTGAATGACTAATTTTTGGCATAATTATTTTTGTCCAAAAAAATATATATTAATTTTTAAAAATGGGTATTTAATTATTATTTATGGAATATATGAATAAAAGACATATTTTGATTGTTGATGATAGACCAGATTCTATTGAAGTTTTGTTATTTTTTCTTAAAAAGGATGGTTATAAAGTAACTATTGTTGAAAATGGTATAGATGCTATTAATTTTGTTAAGGAAAATCAGCCTGATATTATATTATTAGATGTAATGATGCCTGAAATGGATGGATTTGCAGTTTGTAAACATTTAAAAGAAGAGCCATTAACCAAAGAAATTCCTGTTATTTTTATTACTGCTCTTTTTGAAACAAAGGATATAATAAGAGGTTTTGAAGTTGGCGGTGTTGATTATATTACAAAACCATTTGAGTATAAGGAATTGCATGCACGTCTGGTTACTCATTTAAATTTGAAAATAGCTCAGGAAGAACTTGTCATTGCTAGAAAAATGGAAGCTATACGTATGTTTTCTGTTGGGATAGCTCATGATTTTAATAATATTCTTTCTGCAATATTAGGGTATATTGAACTTGCTTTAAATGATAAAAGAACTCACAGTGAAGTTTCAGATTTACTTAAATCTTCAAAAAATCTTGCAATAAAGGCGGGTGATCTTGTTTATAAACTTTTAACTACAAGTCATGGAGCCAAACCAACTCTTCAAAAATTTAAAGTTTTTGATTTGATAAACATGGCAGTTGAGTATTCAATAAAAAATACTGATATTGATTTTGAGATAGATGTTGATAAAGATTTAGAAATATTAATTGATTTTGATCAGATGAGACTTGCTTTAACAAATATTATTAATAATTCAATTGAATCTATGGCAAATGGCGGTAAAATAACTATTAATGCTAACAAGATTGAAATATCTTCGAAAAAAAGTATAAATTCAAATATTCCTGTTAAAAATCAAACTACTCCTTTTCAATCTGGCAAATATGTTAAAATCACTTTACAGGATCAAGGAATTGGCATTGCAAAAGAAAACTTAGATAAACTAATTGTTCCATATTATTCAACTAAAAAAAATGTTTCTGATAAAGGTTTAGGACTGGGGCTTACTTTTGCATATTCAATAATAAATAAACATGATGGATATATTCATATATCTTCAGAAAATAAAAAAGGTACACTTGTTAGTATTTTTCTTATTGATAAAGACAATTAAGATTTACAATTAATCTTAAAATTCAAAAAAAGTTTTCTTAGCAAAGACATTTATGTTTAGATACTTTTTAAATATTCCGGAGGTCAATAGTAATGGATTATAAAAAAACATTAAATCTTCCTAATACAAAATTTCCAATGAAAGCTAATCTGGCTCAGAAAGAACCAGCATTAATTAAATATTGGGAAGATAATAAATTGTATGAAAGAATTAGAGAAAAATCAAAAGATTTACAAAAATTTATATTACACGACGGCCCGCCATATGCTAATGGGCATATTCATATTGGAACTGCATTAAATAAAATTTTAAAAGATATTATTATTCGTTCCAGACAAATGGCAAATTTTGATGCTGTCTATGTTCCTGGATGGGATTGTCATGGTCTTCCAATTGAACATAATGTTGATAAAGAACTTGGAAAAAAGAAAAAAGATATGAGTAAAGCTGATATTAGGAAGCTATGCAGAAAATATGCTGAAAAATTTATTAATATTCAAAGAGATGAATTCAAAAGACTTGGTGTTATGGGAGAATGGGATAATCCATATTTGACTATGAATTACAGATTTGAATCCATAATTGCAAATGAATGTTCAAAATTTGCTTTAAATGGCGGATTGTATAGAAGTAAAAAACCTGTTTATTGGTGTTGTGATTGTAAAACAGCACTTGCAGAAGCTGAAATTGAATATGAAGATGAAAAATCTCCATCTATATTTGTAAAATTTTTACTTAAAGATGCAAAAATTGTTATTCCAGATATATCACAAAACAATGTATATGTTGTTATTTGGACTACTACTCCCTGGACAATACCTGCAAATATGGCTATAGCATTACATCCTGAATTTGAATATGTTGCTGTATCAGCTAATAATGAAATATATATTCTTGCTAAGGAATTATTAGAATCTTGTATGGAAAAATTTAATATCTCAGAATATAATATTATAGCAGATATTTCTCCTCAGACTTTAGAAAATAAAATTTGCAAACATCCTTTATATGATAGAGACTCAAAGATAATTTTAGGCAGGCATGTTACTTTAGATGCTGGCTCTGGATGTGTTCATACTGCCCCAGGACATGGTAGAGAAGATTATGATGTTGCAAGATTATATGACCTTGAAGTCTATTCGCCTGTTGATGATAATGGTTGTTTTACATCTGAGGATGAATTGTTTCATGGGCAATTTGTTTTTGATGCAAATAAAAATATTTGTGAAAAGTTAGTTGAAAATAATGCATTATTACTTCAAGAAACTATCACACATTCATATCCTCATTGCTGGAGATGCAAAAAATCTGTAATTTTTCGCTCTACACCACAATGGTTTATATCAATGGAAAAAAATAATTTAAGGAAAAAATCTCTTGAAGAAATTGACAAAGTAACATGGATACCGCATTGGGGAAGAGATAGAATCTATTCAATGATTGAAAACAGACCTGATTGGTGCGTTTCAAGACAACGATCCTGGGGAGTACCCATTATAGTTTTTTACTGTGAAAATTGTGATGCTGTTATTGTTAATGAAGCTATTATTGAAAAAGTTACAAAACTATTTGAACAAAAAGGTGCTGATGTCTGGTTTGAAGCCAGCGCAAAAGAATTACTCCCTGATGGTACATTATGTCCTCAATGTAATTGTGATTCTTTTAGTAAAGGAATGGATATTTTAGATGTATGGTTTGATTCTGGGGTTACTCATGCTGCAGTATTAGAAGAAAGAGATTATTTGACCTGGCCTGCTGATATGTACCTTGAAGGAAGTGATCAACATAGAGGATGGTTTCACAGTTCCCTTCTTACTTCTGTTGGAACAAGAGATAAAGCACCATACAAAAGTGTTCTAACACATGGTTTTGTTGTTGATGAGCATGGAAAAAAGATGTCAAAATCAAAGGGAAATGTAATTGCTCCAGATAAAGTTATAAAAAAATATGGGGCTGAAATTTTAAGGCTTTGGGTCTCTGCTTCTGACTATCGAGATGATATTAGAATCTCTGAAAAAATATTAAAACAACTTACAGATACTTATAGAAAAATTAGAAATACTTGTAGATTTTTACTGGGTAATATTTCAGATTTTAACCCTCAAACAGATATTGTCTTGTATCAAGATATGCATGAAATGGAAAAATTTGTGCTTAATCGTCTTCAAGGATTAATTAAAAGATGCCTTGATGCTTACAATTCATATGAATTTCATGTTATTTACCATAGTCTTAATAATTTTTGTACATTAGATCTTTCTGCATTCTATCTTGATGTTCTTAAAGACAGACTTTATACATCACCTCCAAATTCACAGCTAAGACGTGGTTCTCAAACAGTTATGTATTATGTTCTCGATGCTATGGTTAGACTTATGGCGCCAATTTTTTCATTTACTGCAGATGAGTTATGGAATTATATTCCTGATTATAAAGATAAAGAAGAAAACATACATTTAGCAAAATTTCCAGAACTTAATAAATCATGGATAAATGAAGATATTGAAAATAAATGGGATAACTTTTTAAGCATTAGGGAAGAGGTTACCAAAGCTATTGAGCAGGCCAGAACTGGTAAAATAGTCGGTCATTCACTTGATGCTGAGGTTATTATTTCTGCAAAATCAGAATTATTTGATCAATTAAAAGAATTCTCTCAAGATTTAAGACAATTATTTATTGTTTCAAACGTAAAGCTAGTTCAAGATGATTTGTCTGATGTATATGAAAGTGAATTATTTGAAGATTTAAAAATAAAAGTCAGTAAAGCATCTGGAAAAAAATGTGAAAGATGTTGGGTGTATGATTATTCAGTTGGACAAAGCTCAAAATATCCTGGTGTATGTGAACGCTGCAGTGATGCTTTGAATGAAATTAATAAGGATATCTAAGGTTGTTTTAATGGATCAAAATAATTATAAAAAAAAATATTTGATTTTATTGGTAGTATCAATAATTATTGTTACACTTGATCAGATTACGAAAATACTGATTCTAAAGACAATGCCGCTGCATCATTCGTTTACTGTCATTAATGGCTTATTTGATATTACCCATATTCATAATACAGGCGGCGCTTTTGGAATTTTTGCGGGTCATAATCAAATATTTAGAATAATAATATTTCATGGTGTATCACTTTTATCTCTTGTATTTATATTATATTTTTATCATAAAAGCCCAATTGAATATCCATTTTTATTATTAAGTCTTAGTTTGATATTTGGCGGAGCAATTGGAAACTTAATTGATCGTTTCAGACTTGGAGAAGTTGTTGATTTTTTAGATTTTTATATTGGTTCTTATCACTGGCCAGCTTTTAATGTCGCTGACAGTGCTGTTTCTGTGGGAGTTACTATACTTATGTATTATATGATTTTTAAAAAAATCCCTTAAGTTATTATTTTAATTCAAGAATAAAACATGGACAAATACTGATATACACAGACAAATGCCTCAAAGTGATTTGAAACACAAAGTATGTTTTTGTTTTTGTTTTTTCCTATCTCCTTATGGTGTTTGTCTGTGTATGTCAGTGTTTGTCCATAATAATAAAAAAAATAAAATTGGATTATAAAAATAATATAAAAAAAGGAAAAATAAATGCATCCTGTTTTATTAAAGCTAGGCCCCCTTACAATACATACTTATGGTTTTTTCATTGCAATAGGTTTTGTTACTGCAATTTTTATAGCAAAAAATGAATCAATAAAAGTTCATATTGATCCTGAAGTAATGATGGATCTTTGTTTTTATATGTTAATATCAGGACTAATAGGTGCTAGAATTTTTTATGTTATAATTGAATGGGATACATTTTCAAATAATTTATTAGAGATATTTAAAATCTGGCATGGAGGCCTTGTTTTTTTTGGGGGTTTTATATTTTCTATGTTTTTTTGCTTTTTTTACGTAAAAAAATATAAAATAGACTTTTTAAAGACTGTAGATATTTTAGCCCCTTGCATTGCAATTGCTCATGCTTTTGGAAGACTTGGCTGTTTTTCTGCAGGATGCTGTTATGGAAAAGCATGTGATCTTCCATGGGCTGTTACTTTTACTCATCCACAAACATTAGCACTTCAAAATACACCTCTTCATCCTGTACAAATATACTCTGCATTTATGAATTTATTTATTTTTATTGTATTAATGTATTATAGAAGATCAAATAAAATAGATGGAATGATTTCAGTTTTATATCTTTTTATGTATGGTATTGGGCGCTTTTTAGTTGAATTTTTTCGCGGCGATGACAGAGGCACATTTGTTTTCAATGCATTTTCACCTGCTCAATTTATTGGAATAATGCTTATTATTCTATCTTTTATTCTTTATATTATCTTAAAGAAAAAAAATAATTATAGTCGATATTCTTGAATTTCTAAAAAATTTTGAAATTAAAATTTTGATATCAAAACTATAAAAAATGCTAATATTTTAAAGATGGCAAATAAACAGTTATTAAAGTACCTTCTGATTTAGATGATTTTAATTTAATATTTCCTTTAAGAGTTTTTGCAATCAGCATTGCGCTATAAGTTCCAATTCCTGTACCATATTGTTTATTACATGTTACATATTTTTCAAAAAATGTATTTTTTATTTTTTCATCAACTGCACCATAATTGTGAATAGAAATCTCTTCAGGATCACCTGATTTAATTTTTACAGTTACAATATTTTTTTTGGGTGATGCTTCAACTGCATTTTTTAATAAATTTGCAAACATACTTTCAAGTAACAAAGTGACACCTGGTATATTATATTCCTCATTAAATGTAATAATATTATCATTTAAAAAATATTTTATCTTGACTGATTTATTCTCGCTTAAATCAAATAATGCAAGATTAACATCTTTTAATATATTAATAATATTGCATTTTTGAGGATAGTATTCATACGTATTCTGCTCCATTTTAAAAATATCAAGAGAATGTTCTATCATTTTATTTAACCGGATGCCATTTTCATGAATTGTTTTTATCCATTTTAGTGGATTTTCACCAATTTCAGGATATTTAGTTGATAAAATAAATGCAGAGCTTATTATAAGTGATAGTGGATTTTTTAAGTCATGGCGCATTATACGATCTACATCTCCCCTCATTTTCTCTGCTTTTTTTCTTTCTGATACATCTTTTGTAAGCTCCCAAATACAGATTATATCTTCTGTATCATCAGTTGAAATCCATAAACGAGTCTCAACAGGAATAATTGTTAAATCTTTTTTAATAATATCTTTTTCGTATGTTTCAGTAAAACCCCTATTTTTCAATTGATTATTAAAGGTATCTTCAATTTTTTTCCAATAAGTTGTGGAAGACAAATTTTTTAACTTTTTATTTATTAACTCATCTTTTGAATAACCTGTTAATTTTAAAAAAGCAGCATTTGCATCAATAATATTTTGATCCATATCAATTAATATGATCGAATCAATGCTTGAATCATATAAACCTCTATATTTTTCCTCACTCTGTTTTAATTTTTTATTAAGCTCAATAATATTTTCATTTTTTCTTTTTAATTCAAGATGAGTGCGGACTCTTGTTAAAAGTTCTTCAGATTTGAATGGTTTAGTAACATAATCAACAGCCCCAACATTAAATCCTTCGATAATATCTTCAGTTTCAGTCTTTGCAGTTAAAAATATTACAGGTATATCTTTAGTTTTTGGATTTTCTTTTAATTTTTTACAAACTTCAAATCCAGTCATATCAGGCATCATTACATCTAATAAAATAATGTCAGGTAATACTTTTTCAGAAATAATTAGCGCCTGCTTTCCATTCATAGCAGCAGATACTATATAATTATTTTTCCCAAGCATACCAGCAAGTAGTTGAATATTTTTCGGCACATCATCAACTGTTAAAATTAATTCTTGCTTTCTTTTTTTATTCATAATGTGCTCTCCTAAAATTTATAATATACTAATCTTTTGAAAATACACCATATTTTAAAAAATGAACTGATTCACTGATTGCTCTATCATTTTTCATAATAAATGGATGAGAAGAATGAATTACTAAAAAATCTTTCATTCCATAAACCATAGCATTTTTAACAGAAACTTTACCATCATCATCACCGGGTATTATTAATGATAATATTAAATTAATTGAAAAATCCCCTGTTATTATTCCAGCTTCAAAATTTATTTTTCCAAGTTTATTTGGAATACTGTTAATATCAGTACCAAGCTGTTGACCTGCAGGTCCATTTAACCATTTAAAAATTATATTATTTTTTAATAGATCAACAATTTCACTTCCACCATTAGGCGGACTTAACATAACAACTCTGCCTAATTCATTTATTTTATTTGATTTTAGCCAGTAACGAACTAATATTCCACCCATAGAATGAGTAATAAAATGAATTTTTTTTGCCCCTTTTTTTCTGCATAATTCAACAGCTTCCGGAAAAATATCATCTGCAAGTTCTTCTATTGTTTTATCTCTTGAGTCATAACCAAAATTTAATACATTATAACCATTGTTTACTAAATATTTTTCTAATTTTGACATTGATCTTTTTGTTCTGGCAAGTCCATGTAACAAAATTACATGATTGGATTCATTACAATGTCCAATAGATGTATCAATAAAGTGAGCCATAGAGTATATTAAAAAAATTCTAATAAAAAGATTTGAAAACATTTATTTTTTTGCCAGAATATGAAGATGCAAATGAAATATAACCTGACCTCCGCCTTTTTCAACATTGAAAAGAAGATTATAACCGGATTTGTCAACTCCTTGCTGCTTTGCCATTTCTTTAGCAGTCATCAGCATTTCAGCTAAAATATTCCGATCATCATCAGTAATATCATTTATACTTCTAATATGCTTTTTTGGAATAATTAAAAGATGGACTGGTGCTTGAGGATTAATATCCTTAATAACAACAATGTTTTCATTTTCATATAAAAATTCTGATTCTATCTCTTTGTTTACTATTTTACAAAAAAGGCAATCTTTTTCCATATTATTCTCCTTATTAATAATACAAGTAAAAAATTAATAATACCAGTACTATATCTTATTTTTCTTTTTTCCGATGCATTCAAATATTATGATAATTTTTTTATTTATTATTTCTATAAATATTAATATGTTACTAAAAGGTTATAGAATAATTAATAATATTTTATATTATCAATTGCAACAAAAATCTTAATCAAAAAAATTATTATTTAATATTTTTATATAGTTATATTCATATTCTTATTGTTGAATAATCATAACATAACAATCAAAATTTAGTTTATCAATAATATTTAAAGATAAATATAGACTTTTTTATCATAATCTTTTATCATAAATAAATTTTATTAATAACAGGAATAATATGGATATAACTAAGATTGAACAATTATTTAATGAAGTAATAAATAAAAACATTACAATAAAAGACGCTGTAAATATATTAAAAAAGATGCCTTTTGAAGATATTGGATTTGCTAATGTAGATCACCATCGTTCAATAAGAAAAGGTTTCCCTGAAGTGATATTTGGTCAGGGCAAAACATCTTTTCAAATAATCGGTATTATGAAAGCAATGGTATCGCATGAGAATAGAATTTTAGTAACTCGTATTGACAAATCAAAAGCAGATGAAGTTTGTAAGCAATTTCCTGAATCTATATATTATGAAGATGCAAGAATATTAACTTTAGAAAAAGAGCCGGTTAAGGTATCAGGAAGGGGGAAAATACTTGTATTATCTGCAGGAACTTCAGATATTCCAATAGCAAAAGAGGCATATTTAACAGCTAAAATAATGGGAAATGATGTTACTGGTGTTTATGATGTTGGTGTTGCAGGTATTCATAGATTGTTTGAGTATAAAGATTTAATTAATAGTGCCTCAGTACTAATAGTTGTTGCAGGAATGGAAGGCGCTCTTCCAAGCGTTGTTGCAGGTCTTGTAAATCGTCCAGTAATAGCAGTACCCACCAGTATTGGATATGGTGTAAGCTTTGGTGGTTTAACTGCATTATTTGCAATGCTTAACAGCTGTGCTTCAAATGTAGCTGTTGTAAATATTGATAATGGTTTTGGCGCAGGCTATATGGCATCAATGATAAATAATCTTTAAAATATTTTATTACTTACTATTTTTGTTTTTACTTAAATATATTATTAATTATTTTCAAGTAATTAGGTGATTTCCGGAAAAGAATTTACCAAGATCGAATTACCCCCTTGAGGGGGTTTAGGGGGGGTTTTTGAGTTTGTACCATTAATACGAACACCCCCCTAACCCCCCTCAAGGGGGGAATTAAGACTTTGGTAAATTCTTTTTCGGAAATCACCTTAAAGGAAGCTAAAATGATTTTTTCATTTCTTGGTACAGGATCAGCTTTTTGCCTAAAAAATTATCATCCAAACATACTGATTGAAAATAATGATAAAAAAATGTTGATTGATGCAGGTGGTGATTTAAGATTCTCATTAAAAACTTTAGGCTATAATTACAAGGAGATAGATTCAATTTATATATCTCATCTACACAATGATCATATTGGCGGCATGGAATATTTAGCTTTTGGTTCATATTTTGATGCAAATTGCGCCAAAATACATTTATATATTCATAAACTCCTTGTTGATGAACTCTGGTTTAATTCTTTAAAAGGAGGTCTTGGCTCTATTCAAGGAAATACTCTTACTTTAAAAGATTATTTTGATATTCATCCTTTAAACGATGGGAAAAATTTCATCTGGCAAGATATTTCTTTTGAACCAATACAATCAATTCATGTTTTTAATGGTTCTTATGTTATACCAACATTTGGTCTAATGATTACAGAACCAGACTCAGGAAAAATAATATATTTTACCAGTGATACGCAGTTTACTCCTGATTCTCAAATTAAATATTATAAAAAGGCCGATATTGTTATTCAAGACTGCGAAACACTTAAATTCAAAACAGGGATTCACGCTCATTATGACGAACTTAAAACACTTGATGACAATATAAAATCAAAATTATATTTATGGCATTATCAAGATAATGTTGTTGATAAGTTCAATCAATGGCAAAATAAGGCAATAAATGACGGCTTTCGCGGATTTATAAAGCGGGGCAAAAAACTAATCATTGAAAAAAATAATGTAATATATGAATAGATTAATTTAGTATTAACAATTTGATATAATTTATAATATACATCACTTAGGTGATTTCCGAAAAAGAATTTACCAAAGTCTTAATTTCCCCCTCAAGGGGGGAATTAGATCTTGGTAAATTCTTTTCCGGAAATCATCTTAATAAATTAAGATTATTTATTTTGGATAATTCAGGTTCTTGTCTTTGTCTTTTCGTGTTTGCTCATAACAATTATAAAAAACCAGAATAACACAATAAAATTAAACATCACTTATTTTTAAGAAATATTTAACAATATGAAAATATTAAAAAAAAGATATGATATATTAGCTGTAGTATGTTTATTTTTTCTGTCAATATTTTTTGAATACAATGAATTATTTTCACTTTTAGAAGATCAAACTTTAACCTTAAGACATGCTTTTAGAAACAGATATGGAGATACTTCATTCAGTTCAGATAAAATAGTTTTAATAAATGTAGATGAAGAATTTTTTAAACAATACAATGGCTTTCCTTTAAGGCGAACTGACATTGGAAAAATCATTACAAATTTAAAAAATCTTGGAGCAAAAGTTATTGGTGTTGATATGCTTATGGATTTTACAAGCTCCTATGGAGAAGATCCTGTCTTTGCACAAATGTTAAAAAATGCTGGTAATGTTGTTCTTGCCTCAAGAGCAGTTTTTGAAGAAAAAAAATTTATTAAAATGATTTATCCAGTTCCTTTATTTACTAAATATTCTACAAGCGGCTATGTAAATATTGCATCAATGAGTTCTATAACATCAATAAACAGGCTTAGAATATATCCCGAAATAACTAAAGAAAATGATGGATGGCCTATTGCAGTACAATTACTTTCTAAATATTTTGATGTTAAGCCTTCACTTGAGAATAATATATTGAAAATTGGTAATATTGAAATTCAGCTTGATCAATTCAGTGATTTATATATTGATTTTCCAGTTATTCCAGAAGGTGCTAAATTTATCAGCCAATATGCTGGAATAACAGCTTTAGAATTTTTAGATATTTCAAATCTTGATGAAGATGAATTATATGAATTGAGTTATTGGGTAAAAGATAAAATTGTTCTTCTTGGTGATATATCAATGGTTTCTCATGACTGGTTTGATACTCCAGTTGGAATGGTTTATGGAGTTGAAATAATAGCAGACACTATTGACACCATTTTAAAAGGAGCATCTCTAAAACCAGCATCTTTTATTCTTGAGATAATATTTTGTCTGGCATTTCTATTTTGTATTTTTTTATGTCATTTTTATTTTCAAAATCCAAAATTACAAACGTTTATTGCTGTTATTATTAATATAATTTTCATAATTATTTGTACAATTTTATATGTTTATAATGATCTTATTATTTCAATGACTTATTCAATTATTGCAGGAATTTTCAGTTATATTGCTTTAAATCTTTATTCGTATATAGAGGAAAGAAATCAAAAACAGCAGATAAAACAAAGAGAAAGTTTTATTAGAAATACTTTTGGAAGGTATCTTTCTGATGAGATTGTTCAAAATATTTTAGATACTCCAGGGGGCCTTAAATTAGGCGGCGAAAAAAAGATGGTAACAATAATGATGACAGATTTAAGGGGCTTTACTGCAATAGGTGAAAGACTGCCTCCGGAAGATGTTGTCTCAATTATAAATAATTATCTTGAGGTTATGACGCCCATAATAATAAAATATCAGGGCACAATTGATGAATTTATTGGTGATGCAATTCTAACAATTTTTGGTGCTCCTGTATCAAGACAAGATGATACTGAAAGAGCTGTTGCATGTGCAGTTGAAATGCAAA
>Ga0272440_1003105_pt1 | contig 12570 bp, 13 predicted proteins | sample SSMMMBAug17_FD_192440 | JGI IMG/M metagenome (GOLD analysis project Ga0272440, IMG submission 192440) | Marine sediment archaeal communities from Little Sippewissett salt marsh, Falmouth, MA, United States - SSM-MMB-Aug17 | ecosystem: Environmental > Aquatic > Marine > Wetlands > Sediment ...
AAAGAGTTCTGTGTATTTAAGTGCTTGTATGGTCTGCGGATTGTTTTTGGGAGACTCCAATGCACTCTCATCTGGAAAATGAAGTGCCAAGAGTCGCTCTACATACTCCTTACGTAAGCCTTCTGAGAGTAGATGCTCTTGTGTAAGCTCTTGAGACACAAAACGAGCCATTGCATCACTTCGCATCTTGGTTTTGTACTTTGCTGTGATACTGCCAACTTGTGTGACACGCCTTGGCATACTCATACTACACTGCCCACCTTTACACTCTATAACACCATAGTAATAATCACGCTCTCCTACTTTAAACTGATGCATCATGTAGGGTTTTGGACGAAAGAGTACACCTGTGAGTTTATGAGAAAAGTTATGTGCATAAAAAGTGATCTGTATGGAGTTTGGAGCTCTATAGAGTGACTCAACTGTAGCATCTACAACTTGTGCAGAACCTACTTTAAGAGTCTCATTTAAACGCAGATCTTCATAAGAGTGGGGAATTAAAAGAGCAAGCTCACAGTAACTACTGACACCTAGTTTCTTGTACTTTGCACTCTGCTCTTTACTTAACTGCATAATTTTCCTCGCTTACGTAACAACTCTAACACAATACCCTTACGTAAGCAAAAAGTATTGCAAATTGAAATTATTTTGTCACAATTGAGAAGCTTAACTCTAAGATCTCTTTATGCTCTTTTATAAACTCATTAATCTCATCAAGAGTTAATGTTTTAATCTTCTCTAGTTCTGCTTGTGAATGCCCTAAAGGAAAACCTTTGTAGTACTCCATAAAAGTACGGTTGAGTCTTTGACTCATAGTCTCAACTCTGAGTGGTTCACTTCCTAGCAGGAACTTCTTTGTCTGCTCAAGCTCATCTTCACTCATACCCTCTTTTACAAAAGTAGCAATAACCTCTTTAACTGTACTCACAGCTTCATCCATAGACTCTAACTTTGTTTGTAAATAACCTGTCAAATAGTTACTTGACTTTGCAACTTGTACACGTGCATAAGCTGAGTATGCCAAACCACGTTTTACACGTATCTCTTCCATTAAACGTGAACCAAAACCACCAGTTCCTAAAACATAAGTTGCAACTCTAGCCTTATAAAAATCCTCTGAATCATACGTAACACTATACGGTGCACCAAAGTAGACATAGGCCTGTTCTGTCTCACGCTTGAGTATTTTTGTCTCTGGTTTACTTCTAACATCAAAGTGCCCAACAGACTCTTGTTTGCCTTTTGGAAGGAGTTTTAAAAGCTCTGCAGCTCTTTTTTTGACATCATCTAAGGCAATATCACCACCAACTACTACTATCGCTTTTTCAATAACAAGATTCTCTTCTAAGAAAGCGCGAATATCATCAAGTGTTACAGAAGCAACACTCTCTTTTGTTCCCGAAGCACTTTGCGATAAAACACTCTTTTCAAAAAGTATTTTTTTGAGCTCACTTGATGCTACATAATCAAAATCATTCTCTTTTCTAGAGATATTCCCAAGAGTGATAGTTTTAATTTTTGAGAGCGCATCTTCAGAGTAGTTTGGATCTTGAAGTAGCATCTCCAAGTACTCCATTCCAGTAGCATACTCCTCTTTTAGACCACTCACTTCAAGTACAAAAGTCTCTGTACCAGCAGTTGCTGAGAGATTAATTGCTTTTGACTCCAAGGCATCTGCAAATGCCCCAGCTCCAAGTTTTTTTGTGCCCTCGTTTAAAAGTTTTGCGCTCAAACTTGCTAAACCTGGAATTTTTGTATTTTTAATACTCCCACTATTTGTAAAAATAACCTGTGTAGTTGTTAGAGGAAGACGTTTATCCTCTTCAAAAATAAGTGGAACTTTTATCCCTTGTACATCTATAGTTTCTATTGTTGCTGCCATTAAAATCTGTCCTAAAAAAAGTAGTGAAAAAATGAGTCTCATTATGCAAACATCTCTAAGGTCTCATAAGCGGTGTTACGAACTGCTGGAGTCTCCCCTATGTCTCTTATGAGTTGTACCATCTCATCTTTTGCCATATGGTACGCTGCTCCAGCAGAGCTAACAACATTCTCTTCCATCATAGTTGAACCAAGGTCATTGGCTCCAAAACGAAGTGCCATCTGCCCAATGTAAGGCCCCTGTGTAACCCACGAACTTTGAATATTTGGTACATTGTCAAGATAGAGTCTTGCTACTGCTAAAAGTCGTAAGTATCGGTTGGATGATGGTTTTTCCATATCTGGAATCTGCTCAAGAAGTGCAGTGTTTTTACCTTGAAAACTCCACATAATAAAAGCCCTAAAACCACCTGTCTCATCCTGTAAAGAGCGAATCATATCAAGATGCTCAACGATCTCCTCATCTGTCTCAACAGTACCATACATCATAGTCGCTGTACTTTTAATGCCTAACTTATGAGCTTTTCTGTGAATATCTACCCACACTGCAGCATCAATCTTCTTTGGTGCAATGATGTCACGCACCTTGTCTGAGAGTATCTCTGCTCCAGCACCTGGAATCGAAGCGAGTCCTTTCGCCTTCAGACGTGTAAGTACCTCTTCAACACTAATTCTGGAAACTTTTGCGATAAAATCTATCTCAATGGAGCTGAAACCATGAATGGTAATCTGTGGATATTTCTGGTGAATATGCTCAACCAAATCCTCATACCACTCAATTTTGAGTTTGGGGTGTACTCCTCCTTGAAAGAGTATTTGCGTTCCGCCAATCTCTAAAAGCTCATCTATCTTTGCATCTATCTCATCAAAAGTGAGCACATAAGCATCTGCATCTTTTTCATGTCTGTAAAAAGCACAAAACTTACAATCTACCCAACAGATGTTTGTATAGTTAATATTTCTATCAATTACAAAAGTTGTAACACCTTTTGGATGTAGCTCTTTTTTTCGTGCACTTGCCATACGGCCAAGCTCTTTTAAGTCGGCGTTTTTTATAAGGTCAAGTGCTTCTGCTTTACTTAATCTTTTAAACATTTTCCTGCTCTTTGTGTGATGTTAAACATCAACTCATCAATCTTGGCAACTTTTTTTGCAGCGTTTAAAACATGTTTCTCTCTGAGCCATGAACCATCTCTATAAGCCATTTTGACTCTTTGGTCTTTGTCTTTGTAAACAAGCACACGAAGTGGAAGGTCAAGCCCTACTCTCATGTCCTGCTGCATTAAAGCTGTACCAACTTTAGCATTTCCAAAAACTATCATTTTGGATTCACCAAGCTCCATGTCAACCATTTTAGCATTGCCGCCGTGGTTGATGATGGCAAAAAGTGACAAGCCTTTGTCTTTAATTATTTGCTTGAGTGCATTCGCTGTTGCATCAACACTCTGGCAACTCTCTTTGAGGATTATATCATTTGCATTTAGCGAGAGTGTAAACAGAAAACAAAAAGCTGCGAGACTAGACTTTAGCTTTTGAGATAGCATCTAGTACACCGTTAATAAACTTTGGTGACTGCTCTGTTCCAAACGCTTTTGTAATCTCTACTGCTTCATTAATGACAACAGCAGAATCTAAATCACCAAATAGTATCTCATACGCAGCCAAACGAAGTGTCGCACGCTCTATACTTCCAAGACGCTCAAAATCCCAATCTTTTAAATGCTCTATGATTGCTTTATCACACGCTTCAAGGTTCTCCATAACACCATCATAAAGTGTTAAAGCAAAATCTTTTTGTTTGTTACGGATTTTTTTCTCTTCTAATATCTCATCGGCGTGCTGGGCTGTGTTACCATTTCCTAAGTCAAAAGCGTAGAGTAGGCTTACAACAGCCATACGAGCGTGATGTCTAGTAGCCATTAAAGCGCCTCATATAAATCAAGCATCTCGATAACAACTGTCATCGCTTCAAAACCTTTGTTACCAGCTTTTGTACCAGCTCTCTCAATTGCCTGCTCAATTGTGTCTGTTGTTAAAAGACCAAAGCTCACCGGTTTTTGATACTTCAGACTCATAGTTGCAATTCCCTTTGTTGCTTCTGCTGAAACATAATCAAAGTGAGGTGTTGCACCACGAATAACCGCACCTAAAGCACATACAGCATCATACTTTCCAGAAGCGAGCAGCTGATCTACTATCATAGGTAGCTCAAATGCACCAGGTACTAAAACGTGCGTTAAATCATCTTCAGCACCACCATGTCTGTCAAAAGCATCTTTTGCACCCTCAACAAGTTTGTCTACAATGAAGTGATTCCAACGTGTGCTTACTATGGCAATTTTTTTACCATTTACTACTTTTAATTTTCCCTCTATGAGTTTCATTTTTTATATCTCCTGTTTATTTAATTTATCTGTAAAAGGAACAAGTCCCTTTTACTCCGCTTGCGCCGCTATGACGACTAAAGAGAGAGATTAAATCTCTCTTATTTTTTTAATTTTTTGAACTAAAGAGTCTAACTCTTCAAGTTTGAGCATATTTGGACCATCACTCAAAGCACAACTTGGGTCAAAATGGGTCTCAAAGAAAAAACCATCTACACCAACAGCAGCCGCCGCTTTTGCAAGGTAAGGCACCATAGAGCTATCTCCACCTGTTTTACCATCTTGGGCTGTTGGCATCTGCACTGAGTGAGTTGCATCAAAAATGACAGGAGCAAACTCTCTCATAATGACAAGGTTTCGCATATCGACCACCATGTTTCCATACCCAAAAGAGTTACCTCTTTCACACAAGTACACGCCATGCTTAGCTGCATTTTCATAACTTGCTACATCGCATCCGCGAGTTTGTAGTATTTTTAAAAGTGGATACTTCATAGCATCAGCAGATAAGAACTGCCCCTTTTTGATGTTTATCTCACGCTGGGTCTTTGCACATGCAACAAGCAGATCAGTTTGGCGACATAAAAATGCAGGAATCTGTAACATATCTGCCACCTCAGCAACCACTGGCGGCTGGTAACTCTCATGCACATCTGTCACTATCTTATAACCAAAATCATCTTTTACTTTTTGCAGTATTCTTAGACCCTCTTGCATGCCTAAACCACGAAAAGACTCTATAGATGTTCTGTTTGCTTTGTCAAAACTAGACTTAAAGTAAAAGTCTATAGTTTCGTCGTTGTGGTACTTCTCAAGTCCCTTTGCGATAGTGAAAATATTTGCTTCACTCTCGATAACACAAGGACCTGCTAAAAGTTTCATAGCCTTCATATATACGCCTTAAAAAAAGTAAGAGATTATATCATAAGGGAGTTAATTGCTACTTAGCGCGTGCAACCATCACACCTGCAGAGACAATCAACACTATTCCAAAAGTAGTCGCAAGAGAGGGGAGTGCATCACCTAAAAGTACTCCCACTATGATAGAAAATAGAATATTTGAATATGAAACCGCACCCACAATCCCCGCTTTTGTTTGACTGTAAGCCTTTGTCATGAGCATTTGCGAGATGGTTGCAAAGATTCCCATGGCTATTACGTAAGTCCATACAATGCCCTGTGGCATCACAAACTCACCAAGTAAAAAGTCCAGTGCATCCACCCTTACGTAAGAGGAGACAAAAAAGAGTAGCAGTGGACCTATTGTTCCTGTAAGCATAAATGAGAGTACTATTGCCCTTGTGTCATAGTAGGATTTAAGCTCCCTTATAGAGGTGTAAGCCAGGGCTGCTCCAATACCTGAAAAGATACCTAAAAGGTCATACTTAGAAAAACCGACACCACTCGGCTGAGTGATAAACAATATACCAATAAATCCTATAAAAACTGCACCCCACCCTTTAAGTGAGAGCTTTTCGCTTAAAAACAGGTAAGCAAATATGGCTGTAAAAATTGGCGAAGTTTTAGAGTAGGTCATAGCATCGCCAAGAGGAATGTGTGCGATGTTATAAAAAAATGCAAGTAGTGCTACAAAGCCCATAAAACCCCGAAAAAAGAGTAAGAATGGACGCCCGCCTTTTTGCACTAGAGGAGTCTTATATACTGCATATCCTATAAGAATAACTCCAGCAATGTTGCGAAAAAACACAACCTCCAAAGAGGGCATAGACTCAGAAGCAAGCTTTGCAAAAGCACCCATGATGGCAAAGGTAAAGGAGGCAAGAAGCATGTACTTCACACCAGAGTTGAGTTCTTGTAAATATTTCATAAACGCCATTATACCAACTGACATAATATGGCTATGAAAAATTTTATGAAACTACTATGATATAAGATTAATTTAATTCAAAATAAGGAGGAGTAAATGAATAGAACTAATATAAATGGAGGCTATAGTGAGTGAATTTATTTTAGCTGATGATGATTTTTTAGTCTCACAGACAGATGAAAAAGGGGTAATCATTTTTGCAAATGATGACTTTTGTAGAGTTGCGGGCTACACTCTAGAGGAGCTCATTGGAAAACCTCACAATATTGTAAGACACAAAGATATGCCACGTGCTGCATTTAAAGATCTTTGGAATACTGTAAAGAGCAACAAAGTCTGGAACGGTTATGTAAAAAACGCCATCAAGGGTAATAATGGTTACTACTGGGTATATGCAAGTGTTTACCCAAAGTATGACTCTGTAACAAAACGCCAAACATATATCTCATGTAGACGTAAGGCATCTACTAAAGAGATAGAAGATGCACAAAAACTCTATAAAACAATGCAGTAGGAGCTAAAATGACAAAAGTACAAAAAATCACACTCTTTATAGTTATGATTGTAACTGTGATTGCAGCAGTTGCACTCAGTGACTCAAAAGCAATTCAAATCGGTGTTGCTCTTGCGGCACTTACAGTTTTAATAGGGAGTGAATTTCTACCTGCTGTACCGGCATGTAATACGGTTTTACTTGATGAGATGGATGAGCTTATAAGTTTTAAAAGAAATCAGATAAATATCGATAAAAACACAAATAACCCAATAGATAAAAAACTCAATACACTGATAACAAAGTATAACAATTCTATTAGAGACGATACTCTTGTAGCTGGTGAAATGGTACTACTCTCAGACAAAGTAGCAAAGGGGCACTACTCATGTCGTGCTGAGGCTGATACTAAAACACCTTATGTTCATGTCTTACGTAACAGTATTAATAACATGATAGATGCTTCAGAGAAGAATCTACAAAACGCTATTGCCACCCTGCAAAAGTTCTCAGAGGGAGAGTTTGACAAAAAGAGTGAAGTTTCTGTTGAGGGGAAAATGGCGGAACTTTTAAATAACGTCAACTCACTCGGTGATGCTCTAGCACAGATGCAGCAAAATGATCTTGAATCTAAAGAGAAAATTACAAAAAATGCTCAAAAACTCAATGCAACCATAGAAGAGATATCTAGTAGCACAATTTTAGAACTCAAAGATATGATAAACGCAGCAGTAGAACGCATCCATGACGTCTCACATAAAGAGAATGAAATGGTCGATGGTCTTCAAACTCTTGTAGCAAATGCTAATGAGACAAAAACAATACTCTCAACTATAGGAGAAATCGCGGAGCAAACAAATCTCTTAGCACTCAATGCTGCAATTGAAGCAGCCAGAGCTGGGGAGCATGGACGCGGATTTGCCGTCGTAGCTGATGAGGTTCGTAAACTCGCAGAACGTACACAAAAAAGCCTTGCAGAGTCAACTGCGACTACTAATGTTCTGATTCAATCAATCTCTGATTCTTCGGAGACACTCAGCAAAAACGCAGTCGAAGTCAATGATATATCAGAAGAGGTAACACAAATCAGTCAAAAGCTTGATGAAATTATCCATTCATTACACACTCTAGCTAATAGCTAGAGCTGTTAACTCGAGCTTGAGTATAATCCCATAAATCTATCATTTAAGGAATGTTTATGGGAAACTTAATCGTTTTAGCACTACTGGGTGCTGTTTTATACTACATATTTAAAAGTTATTCAAAATACACAGAGTACTCCAAAGAGGCATTCAAAAACTTCTCTATATCTTACGAGTCCATCAAAAACAGTGAACTTGGGCTTTTTGTTGCACTTGTTGCAAAGGTGGCAAAGGCGGATGGTAGAGTCGATGCGCTTGAAGCTGAACTCATTGGCAATATGTTTGATGATATTGCAAATGTCTTTCCCGAGCCGCAAAAAACCAAAGATATTTTAAAACAAATATTTAATGAAGAGAAAGAGCGCAAAGAAAATATAGAAGCAGTTGCGCACACGCTTGCTCACTCTATTAAACGTGATAAGGCAAAACAGCAACAGTTTATGGGGTTTTTAATCCAACTTGCTTTTGTTGATGGAGAGGTGAGTAAGAGTGAAGAGCAAATTTTACAACTCATTGCCGAAGCTTTAGAGTTTGACCCGGCTACGTATCATGCTATTTTCGACCAGTTTGAGCAGATGCGTCAAAATTTCACGCCAAAGACAAATATCAAAGACGCCTATATGCTTTTAGGTGTGTCGGAAAATGACGACATGGCAACCATTAAAAAAGCCTACAGAAAGCTCATTCATGAGTACCACCCTGACATCATAAAGTCTCAAGGAAAAAGTGAAGCCTATATGCAAGAGGCGACTGCAAAAACACAAGAGATAAACCAAGCATATGAGATGATAAAAGAGGCACGAAAGTAGCCTCTACTCTGCTAAAAAATCACTCTCCCAAAAAAACTCTATCCATGCTTTTGCCTCATGGACCCAAAAATCAGGTTCAAAACAGGAACTCTTTTTATAAAAAAGAGTCGCAGTAGTAAAAACTATCTCGGGATACTCCTTACGTAAGCTTTTCATTACAGCTTCGAGTGTCTCTCCACTATCAGCAATGTCATCCACAACTAACACATGCTTACTTCCACTCAAGTCGCACATTCCAAAGAGTCTGAAGTGCTCACGTTTTTGCGTAGCATCATAAAGTTCAGTTCTGAGAGTCTCAACTCTTCTTAGCTCTAAAGACTCTCCAAGAGCATGTGCAAGTGTTAAACCACCTCGTGCTACACCGACAATAGTATCTATCTCAAAAGTTTTTAACTCCTTACGTAAGGCTTTAACATCATCTCTAAATGTTTCGTATGGATAGTACTGCTTCAAAATATTCCTTATAGTTATAAAAAATGATTCTCTCTAATTCTTACTAAAGATTAATGACAGTATACTACTCCACAAATCTAAACAAGGTAAAGGTCTTACAATGATACAAACAGCAACGAAACTTGCACTAGTAGCTTTAAGCGCTGCAATCATAACAGGATGTTCTGACAAAAAGCCAGAACCAGAGGTACAAACAACATCATTTGAGTGTAAACAAGAGAATGTACTTGCTCCAAAATGGACGTGTATTCCTGAATATGCAGGCTCTTATGCAGGTGTAGGTGTAGCAGAGAAGAGTGCTGCGGGTATCGCACACATGAGAAGAGTTGCAATGATGAATGGTCGCTCAGACTTAACGCAGCAAATTCAAACACAGGTAAAAGATAAAATCGAAGGTTTTACTCAAGCAACCGGTAAAGGTGATGCAGAAACTGTTGATGCTGTGACAAAAGCTGTTACGAAACAAGTTGCAAAAGTTGACCTTAAAAACTCAAAAGCAGTTGACATGTGGCAAGCACCTTCAGGTGCAATTTACATGCTAGTTGTAGTACCAGAAGAGAGTGTAAATGGTGCTGTAAAACAGGCAATAAAATCTAGCTTTAACAACGACGATGCAAGATGGCAACAGTTCCAATCAGAACAAGCTCTCAAAAGTCTTGACGCTGAGTTTCCTACAAACTAATTACACCCTTACGTAAGCCTTAGCCAAGAGAGGCTAAAGCTTATATCTTTCTCTTTTCATATTTAGCTATAATTGCACTACTAAAACATCTACTCTTTATAACACAAGGCTTCATCTATGAAAAAAATCGCTATCGTTGGTCGTCCAAATGTTGGAAAAAGCTCACTCTTTAACCGTTTAGTAAAACAACGTGATGCAATCACTGCTGATATCGCGGGAACAACAAGAGATGTCAAACGCCGCATAGCAATTATTGGGGAGAAAGAAGCACTGCTCCTTGATACTGGTGGGCTGGATAAAGGATGCGAACTCTTTGACAAAATAAAAGAGATGTCACTCAAAGCGGCCTACAAGGCTGACATTATTTTATATATGGTGGATGGCAAAGGGATTCCTGAAGATGAAGATAAAAAGTTTTTTTATGAGCTTCAAGCTATGGGAAAAGATATAGCACTTGTTGTCAATAAAATAGACAACGATAAAATGAAAGAGAAACTGTGGGACTATTATGAATTTGGAACAGACGCTATTTTTGGCATATCTGTTTCACACAACAGAAACACAGTAGAGCTTTTGGATTGGATAGCAGATAAACTTCCAGAGAGTGATAGAGTCACTCAAGAGACAGAAGATGAAATTCTTGTAAATGACCCAGAAGAGATAAGCGATGAAGAGTTTTTTGCAAACACTCATGATGAGGATGATGATGGCTTTATCTACTGGGATGAAGATGAGATGGATGGGATTGTAGAAGATGACTCTATCTTTGGCAATAATGACCGCATCAAAGAGTTTGACGAAAATGATACTAATCATATAAAAATCGCCATAATTGGGCGTACAAATGTTGGAAAAAGCTCACTTTTGAACGCTTTACTCGGTGAAGAACGCTCAGTTGTAAGTGCTGTGTCGGGAACGACTATTGATCCTATTGATGAGACTATAGAGTATAAAGATAAGCAGATAACCTTTGTTGACACTGCAGGTCTTCGTCGTCGTGGTAAAATTGTAGGTATTGAAAAGTATGCACTTATGCGTACTAAAGAGATGCTTGAGAATGCAAACATGGCACTTGTAGTACTTGATGCAAGCCAACCATTTTTAGATTTAGACGAAAAAATTGCTGGGCTTGTTGATAGCAACAGACTTGCTTGTATTATAGTACTTAATAAATGGGACATCTCTAAACGTCAAGACCACGACAAAATAATCAAAGAGGTTCGCGATAGATTTAAGTTTCTCTCATTTGCCCCTATTATTACACTCTCGGCACTCACTCATCAAAGAGTTGATAAGCTTCATGAGATGATTTTACAGATAAATGAGAACTACTCACAAAGAATTCCTACGAGTAAAATTAATGAGATTATAGAAAAAGCACTTCGTAGACATACCTTACCAAGTGTTAGCGGACAAGTTATACGCATCTACTATGGAACGCAGTATGAGACGCGCCCACCAAAAATTGCAATAGTTATGAACAAACCGAGTGGACTCCACTTTACTTACAGACGCTATCTTGTCAACAAAATGCGAGAGGCCTTTGACTTTACGGGAACACCACTTCTTTTTAAAGCTAAAAAGCGTGGAGAAAAATAATCTCTGCTTAGGACTCACTTATGCTAGATACAAGGCGCCACTTAAAAGAGCTTATTGACGAGGCTTACTCCCTCTCACTCAAATTTATCTTTACAGCCTTTACACTCTCGTTTCTTCTAGCATACCTAATTGTCTATCTTCCAGAATACTCTTTAAGCTATCAGGCTCGTACCACACTCTTTATTTTGCTTTTTGCAGCGGGTTTATGGATAAGTGAAGCCATACCAGCTTTTGCTGTCTCTCTACTTGTCATTGCACTAGAGATTATTCTTCTAGGATTTCCAGGCTTTAACTTTGCAGACAACTCAAATGGATGGCAAGAGTATCTCGCCCCACTCTCATCTCCTCTCATATTTTTATTTTTGGCTGGATTTATTATGGCTGCAGCAGCCTCAAAAACAAAACTCGACATATGGATTTCAAAAAAAATCCTCTCTCTTGTTGGGAACAGACCACATAACATCATTTCAGCACTTGTAGGCTTAACTTTTATACTCTCAATGTTTATCTCCAACACTGCTACAGCTGCTATGATGGTTAGCATTTTGCTCCCTATATACTCACATATAAAACCTGGAAATCCCTTTGGAAAGTCTATGTTCTTAGCAGTTATGATAGGGGCTAATCTTGGCGGTATGGCAACTATCATTGGAACACCTCCAAATGCAATCGCAGTAGGAATACTGGGCTTAAATGCTCCATCATTTATTTTCTGGATGTTTTTGGCACTTCCGCCGGCTCTATTTGTAACATTTCTTTTACGCTATCTCATCATAAAACTCTATCCCTCTAATGAAGAGTTTATAGACCTCAGAGGAATTGAGTCAGTCAATCATTTTGATGACTCTACGCAGACCTTTTCTACGATTCCAACACTTCCTAGTTGGAAAAAATATGTCACTATGATTATATTTACGCTCACTATTTTACTTTGGCTGAGCGGACCCCTACACCATATACCTACTACTGTAGTTTCACTCGTTCCAATAATAGGGTTTACTCTTTTTAAAATTATTGATGCGGATGATATTGCTACATTAAGATGGGATGTGATTATTCTTATAATTGGTGGACTCAGCTTAGGTTTAGCTGTTTCAAAATCTGGGCTTGATATTTGGTTTGCTAGACTCTTACATTTTGATACATTGAACACTCTTTTGTTGATGTTCATCTTCTCTTATGTAGCAGTTGTTATCTCTAATTTTATGAGTAATACTGCTGCAACAAACATTTTACTTCCAATAGTGATCTCAGTTGCGATAAGTATAAGCGAATATGAAGCACCCATAGTCGTTATAG
>Ga0272440_1003106_pt1 | contig 12565 bp, 9 predicted proteins | sample SSMMMBAug17_FD_192440 | JGI IMG/M metagenome (GOLD analysis project Ga0272440, IMG submission 192440) | Marine sediment archaeal communities from Little Sippewissett salt marsh, Falmouth, MA, United States - SSM-MMB-Aug17 | ecosystem: Environmental > Aquatic > Marine > Wetlands > Sediment ...
TTTGTGCATCAAAGCTATTCCTTTTGGCGTTTGGTGTAGCTCACACCTGTTCATTATACGTATTGAGATAATTATACTGTAGAAACGTAGCATGAGACGTCTCTACACGACCTTATTTTTTGGGCGATCAAGAAAATTGAACATGTTATTTTCCAAAAGTCAGGAAAAAAAACTTGACAATCGTGTTTTCTAATTCAAAGAGATTAAAAAATGTCATGATTTAAAACAAGACTGGACAAAGTAATCATACCAACGATCTCCCCATTGTCCTCTACTGGCGCACGTCGAACTTCAATGCGCTGCATCAGACGAATGACATATCGAATATCCATTTGCGCTGGAACCATTATGACTGGTTTCGTCATTATTTCGTACACAAAGATGTTGTCAGGGTCTCGATCCGGTAAGATCACATTTTTTACCAGATCCATTACTGTGACGATCCCCCAGGCATCATCATCGTTACGTTTGGCGACGAGTAGCTCGGACGATTTGGAAGATCGCATCATTGCGGCAGCTTCCCTGGCTGTCGCCATTCCATCAATGCTGTTGATTTCTTTTTGCATCACATCTTTTGAACGTATGAGATGTCCCGACATAATTCCTCCTTGTCTCCAAAAAGTATATTTGAAATTAAAACGTTACAAATAGGTATCTCGAATGATTTCTTTGAATTTTTCCATCTGGCTTTCCAGACCGAGAACCTCATCTACAGACAACACAAAAGCGATTCCAGTTCCTGGCTTATCAAATTCACCGGCAGTTTTAATCGCATCTAAGACAGGCTTCACCATATGCTCTTCAAGCAGAAATATAATGATATCTGTCTGATCTTCAATGGTGAGACCGAAAAAAGTCTTGGCTTCTCGCATTCCTGTGCCACGCGCCGGTATAATCGTTGCGCCTGTCGCTCCAGCAGATTTGGCTGCGTCAACAACAGAATCGGTTTTGTATGTTTTTACTGGAGCGAAAACAACTTTAAATTTCATTCCTTTTCTCCTTTTGTGCTTTTATTCGACTGGCGTTTAACAAACCAATGGGTGATTTGAGCGTAACCCATGACAGTTATGATCGGAAACAGGCTTGCAAAAGCAATCAGACCAAAACCATCCAGTGCTGGATTACGTCCAGGTACAGCTTCAGAAAGCCCTAAGCCCAGAGCTGCCACTAATGGCACAGTAACAGTCGATGTTGTCACGCCACCGGAATCATACGCCAGAGCAATCATTTTTTTGGGGGTTGTGAATGTCTGCAATATGACGATAATATAGCCAACAAGAATATAAATATGAAGTGGTGTTCCTGTAACAATACGATAAGCCCCTAAAGCAATACCTATCGCAACGCCTATTGCCACAGTAATTCGCAAGCCCCAAGGGCTGATTACACCACTGGAAACCTCACCCGCTTTAATTGCAACAGCTAGCAGAGAAGGTTCGGCGATGGTTGTTGAAAAGCCAATGAGAGCGGCAAAGACGTAAACCCAACCATACGTTCGCCAGTCTGTCAAAACAGAATTTTCTCCGCCAAGGAAGGTTGGGCTTGAAAGCTGAGCAGCCATCATTTTGCCTACTGGAAACAATGCTTTTTCCAAACCGATGAGGAACATGGCAAGACCGATAACCAGGTAAATTCCTCCAATGATGAGGCGCCGCAAATGGGGTATCGGCTGACGTAAAATGAAAAGTTGAAAGGAAATAATCAGTGCTAAAATGGGCAGGATATCTCTAATGGTGGCCAATAAAACGTCAAAAGCTTCCAATAAATAGTCCATCAACAACCTTCCCTAGTGTCATTAAAAAATAATCATACCATAACCCATTACAAAAATCATGGGCAACAAAGATGCAAAGGCGATCAAGCCAAAGCCATCCAGTAATGGGCTACGCCCCTTAATAATTGATGCCAGTCCCACACCCAGGGCAGCCACCAATGGAACAGTGACTGTTGAAGTCGTCACACCGCCGGCATCATATGCGATTCCAATAATTTCTTTGGGAGCGACCAATGTCATGAGCATTACGACGATATAGCCGCCAATGATCAGGTAATGAACTGGCCATCCTCGAAGAATGCGCAAAACACCTAATAGAATAGCGATGCCCACCGAAAAGGCCACAGATAATCTTAAACCAAGCGCATAGCGTTGCATGGATTCCTGTGATGATGATATCAGCTCACTATCTGCGGCTATTCTGGCTGCTTCAGCAGATATTGCGATCAACGCGGGTTCAGCAATTGTCGTGGAAAACCCTAGCAAAAAAGCAAATATCAACAGCCAGAATAAACTCCCTTTCCGCGCCAACTCATGGGCCATCGTTTCACCAATGGGAAATAATCCCATTTCCAAACCTTGAACAAAAAACATAAGCCCGAAAACAACTAAAACACTACCAAAAAGCACTTCAGCAAAATGCGGTAGCGGTTGCTGTAAGACAACTATCTGGAAAAAAGCGATCACGACAATAATTGGCAACAAATCTTTGAAAGAAATCCACAATTTTTTTAAAAATATGGCCAAATTATTTGTTTTATTGGTAACATCCATAATTATTCGTTTGTCAAACGCATGCGCGCATCTAAAACCAGAGCACCACTTTTAAATACACGTATCGGGTTTAAATCCAATTCTTGAATCCTGGGATAGTCATGCAGGACAAAAGACACTCGATGGACAATATCAATGAAGGCATCAATATCACCAGTTGCCTGTCCGCGTAATCCATTCAGTAAGTTAAATGCTTTAAGCATTTCAAAACGTGATCTGATATCTTCAGGTGATGCCGGGCACAACAGGTTTGCAGTGTCATTAAACAGTTCAATAAAAATACCGCCTAAACCGAAAAAAATGACTGGTCCAAATGATTCATCAAACTTTCCGCCGATAAACAGATCATGGCCATTGGACAGCATTGGCTGTACGTTGACACCATCAAATCGCGCTTTTTCGTTATGTCTCTCTAAATTAGACCGGATACTGTCGAATGCGCTGATAACCTCCTGTTTATTTTTTATATCCATAATGACCCCCCCTGCATCTGATTTATGAAGTGCATCTTTTGAGGCCACTTTCATGACGATTGGATAGCCCATTTTTTCGGCAATTGATACTGCCTGATCACAATCAATGGCCAATTGGGTGGAAACTGATGGAATGCCATAATAATTTAGCAATTCAAAAGTTTCTTCACCAAGGTCACCTGATTGTTTTTCCAGCCAGGATTGGGCGTGATTCATTTGAATATCATGCGGTAATTTGGGATCGTCATGAGATTTGGCTTGATAGGCATGGTATTTCATTTGCATGGCCATCGCCCTGACCAGTTCTTCCGGACTGTTAAAAATGGGAACATTGATGGTCTGCTTAAAATGTGACAAGCCAGGACTCACCAGGCATCCTGCAAATGGTTTACCTGATGAAAGTATGGCCCCCCAGGCCTCCTTTGATAGATCAGTACGAAATAACGTCCTGAATACATTTTCACCAGACGGCATTTGAGGCGTAAAGCTGGTATAAAAGGCCCCATCCACCTGATCGGAATGCATCACGCTGCAGATAACATGTGTCACAAATCTGGGGTCATAAATATCACCCATATCCAGCGGATTGGAGAAGCGAATAACACCAGCATTGGTAAATTGCTGTAACTCTTTATAAAAGTCTTGTCCAGGGTCGGCAAAGGCAAAACCGGCCTTTTCACACAGATCGGCCATCATTACCGAAACCCCACCTGCCGGACTCATTACCATGATCCGATTGCCTTTTAAGGGGGGGAGCTGAAACGCCTTGGCAACAGCCAGAAAATCGGAAAAGTCATGAATGCGTAAAATACCGGCTTTTTCAAAAGCGGATTGGGTGACCTTGTCATTATTGCTGATGGCAGCGGTATGGCTCATGGCTGCCTTTTTACCTGAATCGGTGGTATTGGCTTTATAAATGACAATGGGTTTTTTAATTCTTTGGGCAGCCTCTATCAATGCACGTCCATTAATAATACTCTCAAGGTACATGAAAATAATTTCAGTTTTCGGGTCAGTTCCCAGATAGTTTAAAAAATCAACTTCATTCAGGTCTAATTTATTACCGATACTGGCAAATTTGGCCATGCCCAAATTTTCATCTTTCAGATAATTAATAATCATCAGGCCAACCCCTCCACTTTGGGAGATAATTGAAATACCACCCAGGGGGGGCTTGATTAAAGGCGCAAAGGGAAAACAAAGACCATTGTAAGTATTGGCAACTGTCAAACCATTGGGTCCTACAAATCGGATATTGTATTCTCGTGCTTTCAATAGCGTTAATTCCGCTAAAGACTGACCCTGATCATCAAACTCATTGAAACCGCCGCTGGGGATGGCCATGTGTCTGACCCCCAGTTTACCGCAACGCTCTATCATTTCAGGAACAAATTTAGCAGGGATTAAGGCATAAACGAGATCAGGCACTTCGGGCAAATCTTCAACTTGCTGGACCATGCGAACGCCGTCCACATATTTGTCTTCACTGCGGGGGTTGATCCCAAAAATACGACCCCGATAGCCCCATCGAAGCATGTTTTCCAATGTGAGTCGTGGAATGTTGTTCGCTTTGTTTGACAAACCGATAATCGCAATTGAATCCGGATTAAACAGTTTATCCATATGATTTCTCCTTTGAAAATTTAGCATATTAAAAGTAGCATACCAGTTATTTTGGCATCATCCCTTTTTCTTCGCTCAAAGACGCACAGTCATTCATCTCTACAGGATTATCATCAATCATGATTTTGGTAAAAGCGTTTACTGCTTTTCACCCAAGATGAAGGATACCAAAATACGTCACAGATTAAGGTTTTATTATCGAATGTCTTTTTCTGTCTTTCTTAAGCAACACTTTTTATACTTTTTGCCGCTCCCACATGGACAGGGATCATTGCGGCCAACATTTGGCAGTTGTGTGTTACGAAAAAAGGTCTGTACATTTTGCCGGAAAGCATCAAGCGCAATTGCCAATTGTTGATGTGTTTCTACTTCTTTTTTACGCAATTCGATCATTACTTTTTGTGCCTGAGGCTGTCCCTGATTTGCCGCTTTTTTCATCCATTTTCGGGCATCATTAGCAGACATGCCAACTTGAATTCTGTCTTCAAGTGCCATCAGAATGGTATCTGCCAGTTCGTATTGGGCGTCAGGCGATCCTTTTTCAGCAGCAGCAATCAGCCATTTGATCGTAGTGGAATAGTCCCGGTCTTCTTTATAGTACAAACCAATGTTTAAATACGCATTTAAACTCCCTTTTTTTGCCGCTGTTTTTAACAATTGAAGCCCCAATTCCTGATCACATTCACAGCCAACGCCTTTTAGGGTATACAAACCAATAGCCGCTTGAGCTTCGAGTAACCCTTTATCTGCCGCTTTTTTGTACCAGTGATAGGCTTGATCATAATCCTGTTCAACCCACAGGCCTTCCTCATAAAACAATCCCAAATTTCCATATGCCACCGGGTCATCAAATTGACCCGCACGAAACGTCCATTGAAAAGCCAACTCCAAATCTTTATCCACGCCCTTTCCATATAGATACATCTGTCCCAAACAAAGCTGAGCAACCGGATCTTCAAGTTCTGCTGCCATTGTTAACCACTTGACAGCCATATCAGCATTTTTTTCTACCCCATTGCCTTCAAGATATATCTGCCCCAAAAGGGTCATGCCAAAAGGTTCCTGGCTGTTGGCTGATTTCATAATCCACTCAACTGCCTGTTTTTTATCGTGCTTGATTGTTTTGCCAAACAATAGCATGGCACCTAAATAGGCCTGTGCTCTTGAATGTCCTTGAACAGCTGCTTCACGAAACCAATAAAAAGATAGTTGAAAATTCTGTTCAACATCTCTGCCATAATAATGCTTTAATGCAATACTATATTGCGCATTTGGATCCCCCTGTTGCGCGCGCCATTTCATTTCATCTGGATTATTTAATCGAGAAAGGCGAAAAGTTGGCAATGTAATCGTTGATGATATATAGATTTGATAAAGCCAGCAAGCAACACCAAATGCTTCTTTCAGGACATGAAGTGCGTGTTCGGCTGTAATCCGCTGATCATGTTCATCCTTTTTGGGATGCGCCCCCTTGTTCCCTTCAATTCTTAAATAATTTAACGATTTGTATATTTTTTCGGGCACCATCTTATAGAACTGAATATTCGTGGCAATTTGATAGAATGTTTGATTATCGACAGGAACAGCATTGCGGTGATATATTTCTCTAACACATATCTCTGAAAATTTTCGCAACTGTACAAGACTGCTATCTGGATCTTCAAACAGATATTTTTCTGAAAAAAATCCATATTCATATAGTAATGGCCAGTGTGGCCGAATAAACTCAAAATTGCTTTTCATTTTTTTGATGCCAGATATCGGTTTAGAGATTTTATCACACGATTGATCCGATAATTGTTCGCATTCTTGCGATTTAACATGACCACAAAAGGGAAGGTTTCTTTCTCATTTATCTGGATAAAACCTGCACGAGTTCTTACCCCATTAAGCGTACCTGTTTTAAAAAAAAGGTTTTCCTCTTTTTCTAAAAGATGTCTATATGGCGCAAATGCTTGAACAGCCTTGATCATTTCTTTAGCAGATATTTTGTTTCTGCGCGAGATACCCGAACCTTCTACCATAAAAAACTGCTTGATTCCCAATTGTTTTTTCGCAAATGTTTTAACAGCCATTGCACCTTTTTCAAGCGTAGCAGGTGGCCCATGAACTTTTGCACCAATGCTCAACAATAATTGATTTGCAATAAAGTTGTTTGAAAACTTTAGCAGCATTGACACGATTTCCTCAACAGTTGCCCCAGATAAATGTGTTAACAGCAATTCATCTTTTGTGTTAACCGTGCGCTGTTCGATTTTTTTGGGAACTTCTATTCCCTGTTTTATTAAAAAGTAATGCATGAGATGACCGGCGTAAAGAACAATATCACGATGATTTCGAAACAAATTGACTCGACCTTCAGGAATCCAATGTTTGATTCTGTCTCGTGCAAACTGAATGAGCGGAGTATGAGGTTCGCCTTTCATTAATGTTCCATTGCGTGCGCGCTGAAAACAAACTGTATTAAAATTTACACACAATGCTGCATTGCGTGCATCATAGGGATTAAATGTTCGTGTCGTTCCGGGCACTCGAATATCAGGTTGAAAGTATGAAGCATCCAGACGAACGCCTGAAAAACGCCAGTATTTTTTTTGAATACGATATGCAATTGTTTCCAATTCCTCTGAAACCAGAACAGGATCACCATAGCCTTTAACTGTCAACTCCCCTCCCTGGCTTCTATAAAATTCTGTTTTATAACGATAATTCACTCCAAGATAATGAAATGCCGCCAGTGATGTGATAATTTTTAGGATTGAAGCCGGCACACATAGTTGATCGGCATGCTTCTCTAAGATTTCATGTCCATGATCATCAACGACATAGATGGCATCGTGTGATTTAATTTTTTTCAAAAAATGCTCGGAAACTGCCCATGATTGATGGACTTGAACACATAGGATTTCCCAGTTGATGATCATAAAAAATATAAAGAAAAACTTTTTCATTGTTTAGACTCTAAAAATGCGCGATATGCACGATAAGTCATATGTAAATCCACTTTACTAATCAATTCAAAGGGTGAATGCATGGATAGAATAGGCGGACCACAGTCAATAATATCCATGCCATAAGCAGCCAGGTATTTGGCGATCGTGCCCCCGCCGCCTTCATCAATTTTGCCAATTTCACCAGTTTGCCAGGCAATTTTGTTATCATTGAATAATCGTCGCAACCAGCCGATATACTCGGCTCTGGCGTCATTGGCACTAATTTTACCTCGGCTGCCAGTATATTTCATCAGGCTGACCCCTCTTCCCATGATAGCGGCATTGTTCTTTTCGTGAACTTCTTGATAATTGGGGTCCATTGCTGCGTTAACATCACCGGATAAAGCACGCGAATTCATCAGCGCATTGTAAACAAAACGTTCATTGGCCTTTTCATTTGTGGTGTAGGCCAATTCCCGAACAACATGTTCGAGCATCAATGATTTTGCTCCTGCGTGGCCATCACTTCCAATTTCTTCTTTATCATAAAACAGAACCATTGCTGTATGAAATGGTTTTTTCAGTTCTCTAATTGCTTCAAGGGCGCAAAAAGTACACGAGCGATCATCATGTGCATAACCACCAATCATATTTGCATCCAGGCCAACATCGCGCGCTGGACCTGCGGGTAAGACTTCAAGTTCTGCACTAATAAAATCAGACTCAACCATCTCATAACGATCATAAAGATATTTTAGAACATATGCCTTAAACCGATCATTCATGCGATCGTCGCCCAATGGTGTGTTGGCAATGATAACATTCATTTTTTCGCCATCAAAGCCATCAGAAATTTTCTTATTGTCCTGCACTTTTTTGGAAAGATGCGGCAAAAGATCCGGGATGGTAAAAACAGGATCATTCTCCTTTTCTCCCATAACAAATTCAAAGGGAGCACCATTTTTTTTGATGATAATGCCATGAATCGCCATGGGACGCGCAAGCCATTGATATTTACGAAGCCCACCATAATAATGCGTTTTTAACATCGTAAGGTCAACATCTTCAAACAAAGGATTGGGTTTCAGATCAAGTCGGGGGGCATCAACATGAACGGCAATGATATGCATTCCCTGATCTAAGGGGCTCTGGCCCAGTACAGTTAATGCAAGGCATTTGCCATGTCTTGATACACAAATTCGCTTATTCTTTTTACCAAGTTCTCGAAAACCATCCATTTGAGCTCTTGTCTCAATAAAGCGAATGACTTCCCGCTCTGTTTTCGCCTGACTCAAAAATAGCTTATAATCTTCAGATAATTCATCTATCAGAATTTTATCTTTTGCGAGAATGCTATCCCAGGCACTGGTCGGCGTATATGATAACTTTTTTTGAAGCTTTTTTCGTTCTGTTAATGATATTTGTGACATATGCATTGTCCTTTTTTTTTGTTTTATCATTATTATTATGGTTTTTTACTCGCATTGTCAAGGCGAATTGTCAACGCAAATTGTTCCCGATTTTATATTGAACGCTCCTTTTAAAAGATAGGTGGAACAACTCTCTGACAAAAAAATATCGGACATTTATTTTTTTTGCGTTTATTTGTTGATTTTTGTTCATTAGTAATGTTATTTCGATATGATCGTAGCACGTTGTAATTTCCAAACGCATAATGTGGGTGACCGTGTTCATCAATGATTGTCCGCCTGAATTGGAAAAACCAACGTTTTACGATTATATTAATTAATTGATTAAATTGGAAGGTATGCCATGGAAACGACAGACACAGAAATTACCGAAAGTGATAAATTTAATGAAATTATCAAGTTAGATAAACGTTTTGGTCGAATTGCAATCAAGAACAAGTTATTAACGATTGAACAGGTCAAAGATGCACTGCGGAAACAAGATTATATTTACAAAAAATCCAATTATATCGTTCTGATTGGCGATTTGCTCGTGGATTCTGGTGCATTGAATGAACGATATCGGGATGCCATATTCAAGCGACAGAATCGATTAACGAGTGACCCAAATAATCGAAAAAGCTTTGGAAACATTGCAATAAACAAGGGCTATATTTCCCAGGAACAACTGAATGAGGCCTTAAAGATTCAAGCACAACAATATAAAATAGATCGCAATGTTGTTTTTTTGGGTGATGTTTTGGTTGATCAGGGCTTGTTAACTCCAGAACAGCGAGACAATGTTGTCGAAGAACGAGATCAGTATCGCAATGTAAATCATGTAAATATCGGGCAAATACCGCCATCTGAAGAACCGGTTACAGAAAAAACTGAAAAAATAGCCACTGAGAAAGAACCGGAAACCACGCCCATGACAATAGCAGAAACCGAAGCTGAAACTGAGGAACCTGATATTGAAGAAGAGTCAGGAGAGCCGCGAACAGATTTAAATCTGGAAGAAAATTTAAAAATTATGTTTTCTGAGGACAAACTAGAGGCTTACTTAAAAGTAAATGCCATGCTGCCGGTCAGAACGCGATTACTGGATTTGAAACATTACATTCAATCAAATGGAATTGATCATGGGCTCGTTGATAATAAAACTCTCAAGAGTTGGATGCTGAGCAAAAAAATGCGACGTCGCCCTTTAAAAATTGCTCAGGGGACATTACCTGTTCCGCCAAAAGATGCGCGTCTTGTATTTCATTTTGAAACCAATCTCAAAAAGGCGGGCACTGAAAAAAAAGATGGGTCCATTGATTTCAAAAATAGAGGAGAAATCATTTCTGTTAAAGAAGGTACGCTGCTCGCCGAAAAAATTCCACCTGAGGAAGGAAAACCAGGTCTTGATGTCACTGGAAAAATAATTAATGTTCAAAAACCAAAAGATATTATTATTAAAACAGGCAAAGGGGTGACCAAATCACCTGACAATTTACAGGTGTTTGCGAGTGTCAATGGCATGCCAGAAATTGATAAAAGTGGCAAAATAAATGTCCATCAGGTGCTTGTAATTAATGGTGATGTTGGCATGCTAACCGGCCATATCTTTTTTGATGGAGCTGTATTTGTAAAAGGAGAAGTTAGCCCAGGATTTCAAGTCAAGGCTGAAAGATTGGAAACATCAGCAATCATGAATGCAGAAATTACCACTACTGGTGATATTGTTGTGAAAGGGGGAATTGTTGGTGCAAAAATTCAAGCCAATGGTTCTGTCAGCGCAAAATTTATAAAAGCCACGCAGATTATTTCGAAAAAGGATGTTGTCATTCAGCAGGAAATTGTTGATTGTATGTTGAATGTTGCGGGTAAATGTTTGTGTGAAACTGGAAAAATTGTAGCATCCCAAATTTCCGCATCATGTGGCGTAAAAGCGGCTGAGATAGGTTCGGAAACGTCGTCATCCTGTCATATTATGGTGGGGGTTAGTTCAAAAGTTCAAAAGCAGATAAAGCGTCTAAACAATACGCTTAAACATTGCAAGCGAGATGAACAGGCTGAAATCAAAGCAGAAATAAATCGTATTAAGGCACGTGAATTATCTGGTCTTGCAGATCAAACCGCTGATATTATTGCGGCAAAAGGGATTACAGGTGCTGAGATTCAAACTCGAGGCAAGATTGTTGCTGGTTTCCTGAGAAATGCAGTGGTTGAATCTTTAGGACATGTCGTTGTTCAAAAAGAAATCTTAAAAACAAAAGTACACTGTGGGGGGGAAATTAATGTTAAAAATGGAAAAGTGTTGATATCCAATATGGTCTCCCTATGTGGCATCACTGCTCAAGAAGTCGGTTCTGAAGTTTCCACACCATGTAAGCTTTGTTTTGGTGTGAATGAAAGTGTGAAAGAACGACTTGAAACATATCGAAAATCGTTGGAAAACAAATTAAAAGATCTCGATCAATCCAAAGCCCTTCTTGAAAGTTACCATATTAAATTTAAAAATTTTGAAGTTGACGCGCAGGATATTAGCTGGCTCAAACAATACACAACGCAAATATCGGGTCCGATGCGACTTAAGCTGGATCAACTTGATCAGGTACCACCTGAAAAACGAATGCAAAAAATAAAAGAATACATTGGAAAAATGGATGCCAATATGAAAGCATCTGACTATACAAAAGAATTTCGTCATCTTCGTCATATTCAGGAATATATGGAAAAATATTTTGGTCGCCATCAAAAAATGCACGATCAAGTTACCAATTTGGAGAACAAAGTCAAAGATCTCGGGGCGGAAATAAAAACACTTCAATCCGATATCAAAGCACTGGCAGCAACATCTGTAACAAACCCCGATGCAAAAATACAGATTACCGGTCGAATTTTTAGTCGTACAGATCTGAAAGGTCCCAATTCCGCCTTATTACTTACGCAGGATTTTGGGCCATGCGCTATCACTGAAACCAATTCAAAAATTCATATTCAAAAAACAGGTGGGTCGGCACCAAAATCAAAAGGAACAATCAGGGCTAAAAAGTAAGGAATGCGCGAAAAAAAAATTCCCCATAAATCCATAAATCGTCCTGAAACTGTTCAGTTTTTTTTACCCTGGATTACGCTGAAGCAGATGAATAAGATGCAATAAAGACACTTTAAATTCATCTTATTCATCAGCTTCAGTGTAATCATGGTTCAAAAAAAGAGAATAGACAATTACTCCTGAAATTCTGGTTACTCTGATGCAGCCATAAAACAGGCAAATCAATATACAGATGCGTTAAAAAAAATATTCAGACACACAACATTCAACAGAATGTCCATGCATTGATATGTTTAATGCCATTCTTGTTTCCCATTTCAATGTCATCCAGGCTGACCACCATCTTTTCATAATTATCCGGAATAAGTTTCAAATTACCAAATTCGCGTTGAATCACCCGATCATCTGGTAAGATGTACGCCACCTGGATATATTTTTTTTCGTTATCCTTTTCAGCGATAAAATCAATCTCTTTTCCAGCGATCTTTCCAGTGTAAACCTTGTATCCTGAACTTAACAGCTGAAGGTAAACCATA
>Ga0272440_1003107_pt1 | contig 12565 bp, 11 predicted proteins | sample SSMMMBAug17_FD_192440 | JGI IMG/M metagenome (GOLD analysis project Ga0272440, IMG submission 192440) | Marine sediment archaeal communities from Little Sippewissett salt marsh, Falmouth, MA, United States - SSM-MMB-Aug17 | ecosystem: Environmental > Aquatic > Marine > Wetlands > Sediment ...
TCCTCTGGCTTCATTGGATATGCCTTGAATATATCCTCTGGCTTCATTGGAAATGCTTCAAATATATCTTTTGGCTGCATTGGAAATATTTGAAAAACCTCTCTGGGTTGCAAATTATACACTTTAGCTAATTGTTCTGGCTTTAGATATCTGGCTAATTGTTCTGGCTTTAGATATCTGGCTATAAATTCTACTGGATCATCATCCATCTGGGATACATCTTTCATTAATTGTTCCATTGTATATTCTCCTTCTGTATGCCAATAATGTAATATTTTCATTATTATTTTTGATAACTTTTCACTTAAACTTTTTTTAAATGATGTCATCAATTGTTTTAAGGCTAATAATTTTTCCTTCTTTTTACTTGCAAACAATTTTATCCATACATTATGTGGTTCATTTGATAAATCATTGGCACTTAATAATTTTAAATTCCCTGCAAGCACATTCTTTGATTCATACACGCCTGATAATTCTGTTGGTATATAATCTAAACTTTCTATTGTTTTTATCTGAGGCGTCATTGCACTTATCAGACAAGGTTGAACATCTTCCTCGGATAATCCCTGGATATCTAAATATCTTGTCAAATAACAGATTATCTGTCTGGTTGAATGAATATTTATTGATTCAGTTCGTTTTAATTCCAATATGATGTGATTACATTTCGTATCTCTTAGACCATCTGGAATATAATTCAATTGTTCCTGTGTCCAATACTTTTCTTTACGAATTATTAAGACATCTATTCTAACCGGCTTCTTTTCCAATGCAAACTCTGATTTTACGTCTATTTTCAATGGTATCAAAGCTGTTTTAAATAAATCTGCAAAGCATTGATGCGCTGTTGATTTTTTTTCTTGTTGCGTATTAGAATGCATAACATCATTCCTGAATCAAGACGACATTGTCCCATTCGCATATTTTCATATTTGTTTTTAACGAATTAATCCTCATGCATTGATTTATAAAAAACGTCAATCTCTCTCATTAAAATTCATAACTATTTCACAAGCTGATTCATTTCAACAATTGGCAGCAGAATAGAAATAACCACAAACCCCATTAAGACACCCATAGTTAGAATCATTACAGGTTCAAGCATTGATGTCATGGCCAAGATTGACGATTCAACTTCATTTTCATAAATATCAGCAATTTTATTTAACATTTTTTCCAACTCACCACTTTTCTCGCCGACCTGAATCATTTGAATGGATATAGGCGGAAAAATATCACTTTTAGAAAGCGCATTACCTAATCCTTCTCCTTTACCAATATCTTCAACAGCCTCATCAATCAAATCTGCAATTAAAACATTGCCAACAACATTTTTAACAATACCTAATGCAGGAATCAATAAAACACCATTTTCAATAAGAGAGCCAAGAGTTCTACCAAAACGCGCAACAGCCAATTTCTTTGCCAATGTACCGGTTAATGGTAAAGTCAATAACATGCGATCTCGGGTATATTTTCCTTTTTCTGTTTTTGCGAGTTGACGTATAATAACAATAATTAGCGCAAACAGTAATAAAATAACCCACCAGAATTTTTCAATAAAACTACTTAATGCAATCAAAAAAAGCGTAGGGCCTGGTAATGTCTGTCCCATATCATCAAAAATGGATGTAATATTTGGCACAATATATGCCATTAACACAAACAATACAGCACATCCCAAAAACAACATAAATATTGGATATGCCAATGCCGATCGAATCCGCCCCCTTAACTCATGCTGTTTTTCTGAAAGATCGGCCAATCGATCCAAAACAATTTCGATAGCACCGGATGCCTCACCGGCTCGTACCATATTGATAAACAATTCGGAAAAAATTTTCGGATATTGTTCCAAAGCTTTGGCAAAGCTATTGCCCTCAACAATGGAATCTTTAACTTGTGCCAGCGTTTGTTTAAATGCTGGATTTGGTGTTTGAGGCAACAAGGATGATAGTGCTGTTACCAAAGGCAATCCTGCACCAACAAGTGTTGCCAATTGTCGGGTCATGATTGTCACCTCTGATGATTTCACACGTTTGAACAAGCTTTGGATATTGATATTAAAACCTTTGGATCCAGCACCTGTTGTTTTCATATGATCTGGCGCTTCTTTCAATGATGTTGGATACAAATGTTTGGTTTTTAATTTTTGTCGGGCATCAGTCGCACTATCCGCATCAATAATACCCGACCGGCTTTTTCCTTTTTGATCAAAGGCTGCGTATTGAAAAACAGGCATAACAAAATCTTTTTTTTTATTGAGTCAATCCATTCACTGTTGGTAGTACATGTGAATAAACTGAATATGACTATCAAAAGCAATTTCCGGTAAATGATTGAAATAAAAAAACGCTACATCTGATGCATCATCACCGGCTTTGATTGTACCATCATAATCTTTGACCAGATATCCGATCATCAAAATTGTTTGATAACGAGAACTATCATGTGTGGTCAACCCAAGTAATCGATCAATTTTGCCACAGATACCAGTTTCTTCTTCAAGCTCTCTGAGTGCTGATACTTCAGGTTTCTCATAAAGTTCCATAAATCCGCCTGGCAAACACCAATACCCAATTTTAGGTTCTACAGATCGCTTAACCAATAACAGTCGATCATTTTGATCCACCAGAACTATCGCATTTGCAGGGACAGGATTTTCATATATCGGTGTCTGGCAATGTTCACAATAATATCGATCACGACCTTCAACATAACACCGAATTAATATTTTTCCACAAAAATGGCAATATCGTTTTTTCATATCATACTTTCAAATCTTATTATTTAATAAAAAAAATATATGACAGATTGATTTATTTGCAAGTATAATATTAATAAGATTTAAATCCATCTATTCAATGTTGACACAATTTTTTCTGCCTGTTCTTTGTTTGAGATATTGAATTTTGATTGCTGTTTATATTCACCTTTCATTTTTCGATAACGTCGAATAGTAAACCTGTCAGGCCCAAAGTCATCAAGCTTCTTGTCCCATTGGCGATATTTAAAAATAATTGTGGTCCATGCACCTCTTGTCAAAATTTCTTTATCCAGTTCATCAACAATTATTTGATCATCTTCTTCATATTTAATAGTAATTTCATCTATTGTTTGTGCCATGAATATCCCCCTATCATGTCATTAAGGTAAAAGTTCATCATGCTCTTGAAGCATGGGATAATGAATCATCATTGATTCAACAATTTTTGTTAAAGGAACATCATCAAATGTTCCATGATATTCTATATATTCCATAAATTGGTTGCCATTATTATCGGTTGATGAAAAGGTTGCATGAGATTTACCATCAAATTCTACTGGCGGCACATTTAATAATCTGCACAATTCAATATTAAAAGTAGGTGTAACGCGTAACCATTGATCGTTCAGATAAAGTTCTGTATATCCATGAAATGCAAGAATATTGCTTTTTAGAATTTTTTTAAGTTCATCACCCATTATATGATTTAAAAGATTGGCAAACCCAAGTCTGGCCGGTAGACCTACTGCTCGAAATACCGATGTCATCAACACAGCTTTTGGCACACAGAAGCCTTTTTGAGTTGCGATAACATGGCTTGCTTTAATTTTTTCTGGTTTTAGGCTAAACGTATAGGGATCGTAAGCTATTTGATCCCTGACCGCATAAAAAAGTTTTATTGCTTTTGATTTCGGATTCGTTGCATTTTCAATTGACCTGTTTGCAAATTCTATTACATCTTTATGATCTGATTCAATAAATGCAGTTGGTTTTAAAAATCTTTCCTTTAAATTTGTTGATAACATTTATGTTTACCTTTCCATACAGTCTTTAATTGATTATTTTTTTTTAGATGTTGAATTGCCTTTATTATTTTTTGATATCCATGTTTTCGAAATGAACCTGCTATTTTATTTTTTGTTTTTGGGGTCAAACAAAATTGATAAATATCTTGTGCCAGGTTTTCATATGATTCTGGCAAAATTTTTTCGGGTTTTATATAAGTTATACCTGCATTACCATTTATTTGTTCACCACAAAACCATTGAAGTTTATCTGAATGTTTTGACAAATATTTTCTGAGTGATAAGCGAATTTTTCCACCTTCACCAGTCGATCCATATCCATGAATAACGCATATTTCTATATTTTTTGGATTATTATCTATTAATAAATTGTAGTTCGCTATAAATTGTTCTAAAGCCTCATCAACAGTGTATTCATGTAAATTAATTTTATATATGTCTTCATCTTTCATATTTCTGTTTATTTTGAATATATAAAATTATGATGTTTAACATACCCATTTCTGTCTGACAATAAAAACTATATAAAAATCTATACAAATATTTTTTGCAAATCTTTCCTCTATTAATATTTATTTTTTAAATATAATATTTTTAATAAGCCCTGTTTATATGATGATAACTTTATAAGTGTTTAAAATTTAAGTAAAATAATTTTATATTCGTGTTGATAACTTTTGTATTTTGTTTGAATATTTTTTTTATATTTTTTTGTATTTATTAAAATATAGCGTTTTATAGATATAATTTTTACTATTGTGCGAATGTCACATAGATTTATTAATATCATAAAAAAGTAAGTGTGTATGTCTAATAAATATTATAAACAAATCAATTAATATTTATTTTAAGTGAATATGTCCCTTTATTGTTAAAATATTATAAAAAAATTAATCATATTTGTTTATGAGTTAATTAATTTTAATAAACTTATTTATAATATTTTAATAAATGTGAATATGTCACCTAAGTGGAAAAAGGACTGGCGCCGGAACTTGTTCCCACATTATGACCGGGAGGGCGCTCTGTGTCCCTTGAGCAGCGGTAGCTAATCTGGAAAATTACTTAAAAATTGCGTTTTTATAAAATTTTCGAAACATATTTAATGAATGTGCCTATGTCCCATATATAAAATTCAACATGATGAAAACTTATTTGTTTTTTAAAAAATTATATTTAAAAGAGAGAATGTCCCCTGGAAATGATCTGGTCCTGGCGCTTTTCTTATTTACAAAAATAATAATATGTATTAACGAAACAACATGGAAAAAGGAATTGTTTTAGAGAAGCACAAAGGGCGATGAAATGAAAAGCCATAAAATTGGATATTAATAAATTAGAGGAAATAATAATGAATAAATCTTTTAATAAAATTGGATATTAATAAATTAGAGGAAATAATAATGAATAAATCTTTTAATACATCAGGTCCATGTAAAGCCTCAAACCTATACTGAAGGAAAACAACAGTTGGCAGAATACATGGATTCTTTGGGATGTAATGAAGGCTGGTTAATTGTGTTTGATAAAAGAACCAGTGTTTCGTGGAAAAAGAAATTGTTTTGGAGAACTGCAACTATTGAAGGAATGAAAATTTATACAATTGGATGTTAATTCCAAAACAACTCTGATATATCATATTTATGTTTTTCAACTATTCATCCAAAAAAATACTGTATTCACCCCGAACATACTGGGAATGATTTGTTGAAGGTAAACAATGATACTTATTTAATCCTTTGCCCATTTCCATAAAAAAGCCTAAACTGCAACCTTTGTGATAATCATTGGATTGCACTTTTGATATGCCGCCGCCATCAGACCAGTATTGATCTCGGCCATCATGATCAATAAATATTGAAAAACCATTGTGTGCAGCAGCTCCCTGTGAAAAAAAAGTATATGCCGCTTGATATTGATCGTTGCCCGAATGATCAATCAAGGCCGCAATTCCCAAATCCCATGCAGCAGCATGGATAGCGCCATGCAAACCTTTGTAAATATCATCGCCGCCATCATCAATCAGAATACCAGCAGCAGAGTGCGCAGAAAAACCCTGACCATAGCGAGATGCCACATATACATCAGAGTCAGAACCAGCGTTTTTTAAAATTCCCATGCCAAAGAAATAACCACCCCCCTGTGAAAAATTACCTGCCATAAACTGATCACTTCCTGCTAAATCCAGAAGTATACCAATTCCGCCTGAAGCAATGCCTCGAAAACCAATACCAAAGCCTTGTGATGAACCGCGAAATATGCCATTTGTCTCGTATGAGCTTTTATATTTGCCAGTGGCATAATATAAATCATCACCAGACACATCAACAAGTATTCCCAAACCATAAGTACCACCAACTGCCTGTGAGAACAATGCACCATGATATGAATCATTGCCATCGCAATCAATCAGGCTGCCATAGCCCCAAAATGCCACTCCCTGATGAAACTCCTGTCCATGATATTGATCATCACCCTTGAGATCAATTAAATGACCCACTCCCATTACACCACAGCCCTGAGATAATTTGGCAGATGTATAGCGATCATCCCCCTGACAATCAATTAGTAATCCAAAGCCCATAAAACCAGCCCCTTGTGCCCATTCTTCTGTTGCTGTGTATTGATCATTTCCATTTAAATCAATGATAATCGATACGTTATTGTCCAATGTTGCTGCACCGGCATTGTTTAAATATAGATCATCTCCGCCCAAATCAATAATCATACTTATCGGCTGGGTATAGCGCGTAAAACCCGGGCCACCTATCACAATATAACCAGTGTCTATTTTTTTAATACAGTACACATCGCCGGATATTCCAAGTTTTTCAGGTGGTAAATCAAAAAATGAATTTGTTTTGTCGAGCTTTGCAAAAGCAGATAGTAACTTTGGATGGCTTAAGTATTGAAGTAAACACGATGCCTGATATAATGGTTTATAATTTATTTTTTTGGCCAGAGCAGAGACTTTTCGGTGAAATTTCATCTCCGCTACATTTGCATTGATATCCAGATAGTAATGATCTACAAAACGTTTCATGATAATTGGTGTTTGCTTTTTCAAAAAATCACATTCATCAGGTGTCAGGTTTGAAAAAGCCTGTGTGTGAAGTTCTGTCAAACGTTTATGATAATTGCATAACCTGGTTAACATTGATGCTGATGAAGATAATATCATGTCTATTGTTTGTGTATCTGCAATATTATCGGAAACATCCATCAATGATGCAGCATGCTGATTAAACAAAACAGCATTCATTTCTGTTTGAACAGATGTTGCAATTTTTTGCGTGAGATCTTCAACCATCAAAGGAAACTTTTTGGGATCCCTATGGACATAGCGAAAAAATGATGTTCGAAAACCATCATCCCACCATTCATCATCAGACAAACGTTGGAGAAGATTGTCATAGGCTTCCTGTAATGAATGATCTGCAATGAGTTTTTCAATGGTCAAAATATCTGAATTGGTCTTATTTTCATAGAGCGGAAATAATTGTGCATTTGATGTTGGTGCGATATCTCTCATGTGGGGTTTTCGTTTAAGAATAGCTGTTATTGTCAATTCAGAAACTTCTTTATAAATGTTTAATGAAATTGTTTCTCCAGGTATCTGATTGTCTACAATATCCGAAATATCATCCGGGCTGTAAGGGGTTTCATTAATATTTTTCTGATCTGTTGAACCTTTAAAAAATTGTTTTTGTCTTAAAATATTGAGTTTTAATGGTTCATTAATTTTTTTTTCATCACGGATGTAATTTTTAAATGTTTTCAATAGGTTTGATTTGCCAATATCCTCAAATTTTATGTCATCATATTTTAAAATCACATCCCCGGGCAGGATACCAGCATCCTCAGCAGCAGATTGGTACAATACAAGGGGAATATTCAAACCTTTCTGGCCGCTGTATTTTTCTCCATATGCTTTTAAATCATCTCTTGGACTTAAATATACGCCCAAAAAGGGTTTTTCCGATTCCAACTTTGGGCTGTCTGAAGCTGCCAATAAGAATGGAATAAGTATTATTAACCATACTAATTTGTAAATTTTCATATTAACTCGCTTAGGAATACTCTGAAAATAACTTCCCCATTTATCTTGAACGTATAATTGTTTGGCACGTAGAGACGTAGCATGCTACGTCTCTACAGAACAAAAACCCCTGACGAAAATTTTTCGAAATGGGGAACTTATTTTCCGAGAATTCCTTACTGTATAGACGTATCATGCTACGTCTATACACGACCTTTTTTTATGTACGATTAAGAAAAATGAGCATGATATTTTCAGAGCATTCCCTAATAACTATATCAAAATAAATTTGAAATCAACATAAACTCAAAACACTTGACTTTCTATTATTTTTTTATATATACGTGTGCAAAAAGTAATGGAGGAATCAATATGAGTCATCAATATCAAATGCCTGCGCCCACATTTTCAACCTTTATTGCATCATTGAGTTCATCAGCAATGGTGCAGCTCGGAGAAATTGCCGAGCCATCCACAGGTCAAAAGCTTTGTAATATGCCAATGGCAAAGCATACCATAGATATTATCGCGTTGCTTCAAGAAAAAACAAAAGGCAACCTGACAAATGAGGAAAACAAGCTTATACAAAATGTGTTGACAGATCTAAGGATGCGATATATCAGTGCTATAAATAAATGATCGAAAATTTTGAATACAAAAGTCCGGCAAAAATTAATTTGTTTTTAAGGGTTGTGGGGAAACAACCGGATGGATATCATCAATTGGTATCACTGATGTGTCCGGTGAGCCTGCATGATCGAATCAATATTCAATATCATTCAAAAGAAATGAAAGTGACATGCAGCGATCCACAGGTACCAGATAACAGTAATAACCTTGCGTACAAAGCGGCTGAAACATTTTTTCAGGCAATATCTTGCGATGACCGCGTGAGCATAGCCATTGAAAAAAATATTCCGGTAGGCGCTGGATTAGGCGGTGGTTCCAGCAATGCTGCAACTGTTTTATTGGCATTAAATAAAAGGTATCGAAACCCACTTAATCCAGAACATTTCAAAAAGATTGCATTGTCTTTGGGTGCAGACGTTCCCTTTTTTCTGGAAAATACTGTCGCTCTTGTATATGGTATTGGAGAACATGTATACCCGATTGCACTTGATATTCTCAATCCTATCATTATTATATATCCTGGTTTTTCAGTATCAACAGCATGGGCTTTTAAAAATTTTAAATTTGACTTGACAAAAGAAAAATTTGATGATAATAAATCTTGTTTAATATCTCGTTATAAAAATAAAACTGATGTGAACTGGTTGTCTGATATACGTAACGACTTGGAAACAATAATATTTCAAAGATATCCAATACTGGCAGATATTAAGTTTAACCTAAAAAAGCTGGGTGCGTATCAGTCAGTGATGACAGGAAGTGGATCATCCATTATTGGAATATTTACTAATAAAAAAGAATGTCTGAAAGCATTTAAAGAACTTAAGCAACAAAAATCGTGGCAAATTTTTTTATGCCATGTAAATATAGATTCAAGTTATGATCGACATTAATTATTGTTGATTGGTGTACTTTAATTTTAAATATTGTTTTCCTCCTGGGGCGTCGTCAAGTGGTAAGACACAGGATTTTGGTTCCTGCATTCGGAGGTTCGAATCCTCCCGCCCCAGCCTTTTTTTATATAATACGCGTATGAATAAAAATTGCAAGTTTTGTATTCAAAAGGCCAGCAAACTTTATATTAATTGAAATATCTTTTTGCTGGCTTTTTTGAATATAATGCTTGCAATTTTTTATTTTATGGTCAGATAAATTCTGATTAATGAGAATAAATTATGTTTGAACCTTACTATATGAATGATTTGTTTATATTTAGTGGTAATGCACACCCCGCCCTGGCTGAAAAAGTGTGTGAGTATTTACGACTTCCGATAGGCGATGCCAAGGTAAAAAAATTCAGTGATGGCGAAATTCAGGTCGAGATTAACGAAAATGTTCGCTCAAAGGATATATTTGTCATTCAGCCAACATGTGCGCCGGTCAATAGTAATTTGATGGAATTATTATTATTGGCAGATGCATTACGCAGGTCAGCCGCACGACGAATTATTGCGGTGGTGCCATATTATGGTTATGCACGACAGGATAAGAAAGTTGCGCCGCGTGTACCAATTAGCGCAAAGCTTGTAGCAGATATGTTAGAGGTCTCCGGGGTGACACGTTTAATTACGATGGACCTGCATGCAGGACAAATTCAAGGTTTTTTTAATATACCAGTAGATAATTTGTTTGCTGCGCCTGTTTTATTGGAACATATACGTTCCTCTTTTAAAGGAAAGATTGTTGTTGTTTCGCCAGATGCAGGCGGGGTTGAACGTGCAAGAGCTTTTGCTAAACGTTTATCTGCAGACCTTGCAATTGTCGATAAACGTCGCGATGCGCCAAATCAGGCCACTGCCATGGCGGTCATTGGTGATGTAAAAGATAAGATCGCTGTTGTTCTTGACGACATGATTGATACTGCCGGAACCATTACTGAAGCGGCTGGCGCTTTAATTAGAATGGGTGCACGTGAAGTACATGCGTGTTGTACCCATCCGGTTTTGTCCGGACCAGCTATTAAGCGAATTGAATCGTCTGAAATAAAAAGTGTTGTTTGTACAGATACTATCCCACTAAAAGAGGATATTAATAGCGATAAATTTACTGTTCTTTCCCTGGCGGAACTGATTGGAGAGGCTATCATTCGCAGTCATCGCGGCGGGTCGTTAAGTTCTTTATTTGTATAATATTATTATTTCAACGTTTGGTTTACTTAGAACCACAGTTGATTTCGTGCAGTAATTCGTACTGCGCGAATGATTTTTATGAGGAGGATTTTTCTTTGGAATTCATAGAATTAAACGCAATGAAGCGAACAAGCACAGGAAAGGGTGCCGCGCGTCAGTTGAGACGATCAAGCCAGATCCCGGCAGTATTATATGGAAAAGGTATTGAACCGGAACTGCTAACATTGGCAACAAATGATTTGGATATTATCTTCAGAAAAAAAGGCCGAGCAAGATTGTTTTTCAATGTTAAAATTGATGGCGAAGATACCATTCGAAAAGCATTACTTAAGGAATTACAAGTGGATAATGTTACTGGAGAATACAATCACATGGATCTGCATCAAATTTCAATGGACCAGACACTTCACATAACAATACCAGTGGTGACAACAGGTAAATCAAAAGGCGTGGAACTGGGTGGATTGCTTCAAATTATTCGTCGTGAACTGGAGATAATATGCTTGCCCGAAAATATTCCAGACAATATTGAAGTGGATGTTACAGATCTTGGAGTTGGTGAATCGATCCATGTTTCAAAACTTTCTTTACCTGGAGATGTAACAATACCTTATGATGTTGATTTTACAGTTATCACAGTTGTACAACCAAAGGGATACGACACTGGTGAAGAAGAGGAAGAAGGAGCTGAAGCTGAAGAAGTTACTGAAGCTGCTGCGACTGAAAGTGCTGAGAAAGCAAAATAAGGGAAAACTGTGTCGTTGTCAAACAATGGTAGCTGGATGATTGCGGGTTTGGGGAATCCGGGTGATGAATATATGAACTCTCGACACAATATTGGATTTCATGTCATAGATTATCTTTCACAGGACTTAAATGTTTTATCAGCCAGAACCAAAATGACAGCGTGGATTTCAGATACCAGATGGGAAGGGTATCGACTGTTTCTTGTCAAACCACTAGGATATATGAACCGGTCAGGTTCTGTATTATATGAAGTTGCCAGGTACTTTCATATTGATAATTCTCATTTGATTGTTATTCATGACGATGTTGACATTCAAATGGGAAGAATCAAAATAAAACAGAAAGGAGGGCACGGCGGTCATAATGGCATTCGATCTGTTATCGAATCATTGGGAAGTGATGATTTTATTCGAATACGTGTTGGCATAGGAAGACCTTCCATGCAAAAAACAATGATCAATCACGTATTGGGAAATTTTCACGCTGATGAAAGCCAGCAGGTATGCAGTGTCATAGAAACCGCATCACGTTCAATCAAAACAATTCTTCTCAAGGGAATTTCACAGGCTATGAACCAATTTAACAATAAACAGATTTTAGAATAAACGAGGAGGAAAGATGCAAGCTATCTTGTCTAACATTCCTTTAACCTGCACATTTGTGGGGGTTGCGGGTGTCATATTTGCCATCATTATTGCAACAATGGTAAAAGCAGCACCAACAGGTAATGAAAAAATGCAGGAAATTGCTGATGCTGTCAAAGAAGGCGCTATTGCTTATTTGAATCGTCAGTTAAAAAGTATGGGTATTACAGGTATTCTTATATTTGGTATTATTTACTATACCCTTGGTACATTTACCGCTATAGGATTTTTAGTTGGTGCGGTGGCATCATTTTTTGCGGGTTATATAGGCATGCGTGTATCGGTTATCGCGAATATACGTGTTGCAGAGGCTGCAAAACGCGGTCTGGCAGCAGGCCTGGATATGGCTTTCAAAGGAGGTTCGGTTACCGGTATGATGGTTGCCAGTCTGGCTTTGACATCAGTGGCAGGTTATTATACTTATGTCAAAACATTGCCCGGTATTGAAAATCCTATTATTCCGCTGGTTGCATTGGGCTTTGGCGGCAGTCTGATTTCAATATTTGCCCGATTGGGTGGTGGTATATTCACAAAAGGGGCTGATGTTGGTGCTGACCTTGTTGGAAAGGTTGAAGCGGGTA
>Ga0272440_1003108_pt1 | contig 12561 bp, 2 predicted proteins | sample SSMMMBAug17_FD_192440 | JGI IMG/M metagenome (GOLD analysis project Ga0272440, IMG submission 192440) | Marine sediment archaeal communities from Little Sippewissett salt marsh, Falmouth, MA, United States - SSM-MMB-Aug17 | ecosystem: Environmental > Aquatic > Marine > Wetlands > Sediment ...
GGATGCAAGTGTTCTTGATGAATGGATCACCACTTTAGAAGATGGTATTCAAGAGTGCACAGATGATCCATTACCCCATATTATCATTGTTATGGATACCTGCTATTCCGGAAATTTTATGAATGATCTGATAAAGCCGGGAAGCTCACGCATCATTATAAGCAGTACTGCAGAAAATTAAATTTCATTTCGCGGTCCCAAAACACTTTCCAATGGCCTGGTCAGAGATGGCGCATTTTTTATCAGCAATCTATTTAATGAATTAAGCAGGGGCGTCAATCTTGCGGAAAGTTTTGAACGTGCCGTCATGCGCACAGAAATACTTTCTGGAAGTCATTCAATCATCCCAAAATATCCTTTCTATGATGATGCATTACAACATCCCCTTTTGGATGATAATGGTTCAGGTAAAGGCCATAATATTCTCTATTCCTTTGGTGGTGATGGATACAGGGCAAAACAGGTCATCCTTGGTTTTGGTCAGCATTCAACAAATGAACCGGATATTATCCAAACCATTTTTCAACCGGAAAGCGCGCTGGATCCCAATGAAAACAGCCTTGATATCAGTGTGGATGTCAACTCTCCAGACAGAAATTTAAAGGTATTCATTGAAATCAAAACACCGAATGACAATCAGCCAAAAACTGTCATTGAACAATTGCAAAAAGAATTGGATTTAAAGCAAATCAATTTAACATATGATGATATGACCGGGCAATATCAAGTCACCTGTAATGAATTTCATTCACCTGGAAAATATACGCTTTTCTTTTATCTACAGGATTCTGATGGTATTATGTACTATGCCGATCAATCCTTTGTATTCAAAGAAAAAGAAAATAACAATCCGCCAAATCCATTTCAATTAATCCAGCCAATAAACCTGGATGATTCGGAATATCAAGGGTTTGAAGAAAAAATATCCTCCAGGGTTATTTTTCAATGGGAGGATACTTTTGATCCAGAAAGAGACAGTTTTACATATACGCTGTTGATATCTAAAAGCAGACATTTTGATACAGATGTGATCAAACACGAAAACATGATTGCATCTCAAGATTTAAAAGAATTCCCTGAATCCTGGGATGGATGTGATGTCTATTGGAAAGTCCAGGCCATTGACGCATTCGGCGCCTATGTTGAAACAGATGTTTCTCGGTTCACATTAGATGATACAAACACGACTGAACCCCCGATTGTATATCTTCATGTTTACGATTCACAAACCAGATTGCCAATCCCAGGCGCAAAGATTTGTTTTGGGAAAGGCGATAAACAATTAGAAATAAAGAGCAGTAAATATGGCCATTTGATTCAAAAACTGGATTTCAGCCTTCCAATAGACGTCACAATTACTGCTAAAACATATGATACAGCTTATACACAGATTTACAATGCAGATACCATCATATCATTGGATATTGCGCTGGTTTCCAATGTTCAAATGGGTGATATCAACAGAGACAGTCGCATTAATATGGGAGATGCCATTCTTTGTTTACAGATCCTCAGTGGATGTCATGTTTCCGATTTTTTTAATGGTCAGGGGGCTTTTGTGTATGATGATTTGAGTTTGGTGGATATTATATATGTTTTGCGATCAGTGTCGGGAAGGCTTGATCATGTTAATGATCTCTTCTGATGGACCATAAACGCGGTATCAAAAAACGCTCTTTTTGAGACAGAAAAGCACGTTATAGCGGTTTAATATTGCCTTTTTTGGGATGAAAATTGTTGAATTTTAATGGGTTGACCTGGTCGCCACCAATAATCCACTAAGGAGTAAGAGATTATTATGAAAACCATCATACAAATAATTATCAGTATTTTGATCATTACCAACTCAATTACACTCGCATATTCTGTTATTCCTGACTCAGAAAGACAGGCCTTGATTGATTTATACAATAGCACTGGCGGAGATAACTGGGATAAAAATACAGGTTGGCTGGGAGAGGCAGGCACTAAGTGTAGTTGGTATGGGGTTACGTGTGATAGTGAAAAAGCGCATGTGCTTAAATTAGAATTAAGGGGGAATGATTTAACCGGAGCGATACCTCAAACCATTGGCAATCTTACTAATCTGACTGTGCTTGATTTGGCACGTAACAATCTGAGGAGTGTGCCGGTGGAGATCGGAAATCTAACTAATCTGACTACGCTTGATTTGTCTCGTAACGATCTGACGAGTGTGCCGGTGGAGATCGGAAATCTCACTAATCTGACTACGCTTGATTTGTCTCGTAACGATCTGACGAGTGTGCCGGTGGAGATCGGAAATCTCACTAATCTGACTACGCTTGATTTGTCTTATAACGATCTGACGAGTGTGCCGGCCGAGATCGGAGATCTCTCTAAACTGACTACGCTTTATTTGTCTGTTAACAAACTGACGAGTTTGCCTGCCGAGATCGGAAATCTCACTAATCTGACTACGCTTGGTTTGTCTTATAACGATCTGACGAGTATGCCGGCCGAGATCGGAGATCTCTCTAAGCTGACTACGCTTTATTTGTATGGTAACAAACTGACGAGTTTGCCTGCCGAGATCGGTAATCTCACTAATCTGACTAATCTTTGGTTGGATTGGGATAAGTTGACGAGTATACCTGCAGAATTTTGTAATCTGGTTAAGTTTACTTCCCTTTCTTTAAGTCGGGAAAATTTGTATAAATTACCGATCGGTTTCGGTAATCTGACGAATCTAAAAAAACTTACTTTGAATTATACCTTCCTGACGAGTTTGCCGGCTGAGTTCGGTAAACTGAAAAATCTGACTACACTTGAATTGTATGCAAACAAACTAAAAAGTTTGCCAGCCGAGTTCGGTAACCTAGCGAACCTGACTAATCTTGATTTGTCTGGTAACGATCTGACAAGTTTGCCGGCAGAGTTCGGTAACCTAACGAACCTGACTAATCTTGATTTGTCTGGTAACGATCTGACAAGTTTGCCGGCAGAGTTCGGTAGCCTAACGAAATTGACGAACCTTAGTTTGTGGAGTAACGATCTGACAAGTTTGCCGGCCAGGTTCGGTAATCTAACGAATCTGACTCGTCTTGATTTGGCTAATAACGATCTAAAAAATTTTCCGGCCGAAATCGTTAATCTAACTAATGTTACCTCCCTTTTTTTGTCTGGAAATAAAATAACTAACCTCTCATCAGAAATAACAAATCTAACAAAACTGGATCAAGTTAACTTCCGTTACAATGCCCTTGAAATTTCAGACCTTGAAACCATTAGCTTTCTTAATACCAAACAAAAGGACTGGCAAAAAACGCAAACAATTTCTCCAAAACATTTAACAATAACAACTAAAACCGACAATTCTATTTCCTTATCCTGGTCTTCAATAGAATACACAGGGCATGAAGGTGGGTATGAGATTTACTATAGCGCATCAGACAATCAATCCTACACCATGTATCATATGACGACAAATAAAACCATCGCGCACATGACCATAAGCGGGCTTCTATCAGATACTATTTATTATTTCAAGATCAGAACCATCACATATCCGCATCCATCCGAGCAATGGTATGGAAGAAATTTACACACTGTCTACAGTCAATTCACTACCGAAATTTCAACCAAAACATTGCCATTAATCGCAACAGCCAAACAATCATTATCCGGTGTATTGAATTCTTCCAACATAAACATTGATATCACAGGTCATAGTGTCGATTTCTACCAATTTAAACTCAACCACAATCCCTGGAGTGAAGATTTCTCCATAGACACTCCTATCACCTTTAATAGCCTTGAGGATGGCTCATATACCTTGCAGATAATGGGCAAAAACAATATTGGATCATCGCAAAAATCCCCATCGGTTTATACATGGCGGGTTGATACCCAAGTTGACAACTTCAGCATTAATAAGTCAGACTGGATTGATGATTCCATCTGCCTATGGGCGCTAGAACCCAAAAATATGGCCTTCTCTGGAACTCGAGAGATCCAATCCTCCATTTTCATTGACACTATATTTGCCAATGACATCATTATTTCTTATCCAGACAAACAAACCTGGAAAGTCCAACTTACCAATATGCCCTCAGGCAGTTATACCATTTTGTTTCAATCCAACGATATTGCAGGAAACAAAGCAAAAATAGAAAAAAGTATACATGTTCTTGTGCCTGAAAGTGCCCTGATAGAAACCCAAACAGACAGCTTACTGGCAGATAACACGCAAACCCTTTCCATGATGATTTCATTTTACTCAGAAGATCAAGGGCAGATTTGCGTCGATCCCGACGTTCGCCTGGAATCGACATTGGGTGAAATTATAGAAGAGAGCTGGTTAATATCAAATAATCAGTTAACGTGTCTTTTAAAGGCGGATACTAAAACTGGCACGGCCCATATTTCTACATTCTTTGAAAACAAAGAGCTAGGCAGCACAACCATTGAAATGACTTCAGGCCCTTTTAACCGAATCGTGCTGTATAGTGATAACCCGGTTCAGGAAGTTGGAATAAGAAGTGATTTGATTAGCCTGCAATTAGAAGATGCTTATGGTCATCCAGTATCTGTTCCCTATGATATGGATATTTCAATAGAATCAACAGCAAATGTCAATGGTGACTTCTATTTCAAAGGAAACGATGGCTGGGGGTGGCAAAATGAATTTTTTGTGTATTCGCTAAAAGCAGATGAGCCTTCTTTTAAATTTTGGTTTAAATCAACCATTTCAGGTAATTATATCCTGAATGCCACATCATTGGAATATGATCTAACCGCCAATCTTGCCATAACAGTATTGGATCAAGTAGATATTCAGTTTCAAACAGTCAGTTCTGAAACTTCTGAGTTGAGCCAATCGGCTGCGGTTGCACTAAAACTCAACCGGATCACAGATCAAGATGTCTGGGTAAAATATCTGACTGAAACAGCAGCCGAAACCAATGCCACTGAAGGATCGGATTATGCCCTTGCATCAGAACAAAAAGTAACCATTCCAGCTGGAGAAATGACTGGCTTTATTCCATTGACCATTATCAATGACGATATTTATGAATCCAGTGAAAACATCATTATCAAATTGAACAGTGCAAGTATCAGTATTGGCAGCAAAAATACGCATACATTGCGAATTAATGATGATGAACCACCGCCTTCTCCTCCCACAATTTCAGGCCCAATATCTCCAACCCATATGAAAAGCCCCAGGTTTTGCTGGGCTTCTGGCGGCGGCTCTCAAACATTCAGATATAAAATTGATGATCCTGATCTATCATTGGGCGCTGTTGAAACAAAATCCAAATGCTATGAGCTTTCATATGAGCTGGCTGAGGGAGATCATGTTTTTTATGTTCAGGAGTATAATGCGCCGACAAATGAATGGTCCGTCTCTGGAAGTTACAGCATAAAAATAGATACCGGTCACCCCTGCTCTGAATCGCAATCTCCGCCAGCAGTGGATGCCCAACACATGCAATTTGAAATCACCTATACTGTTGCAGATATTTACTCCGGCGAAATGTGTGGAAATCCGCAATATACTGGCAGTGGTGTTAAACATGTTGAGCTATGGGGAATGGGCCCTGAGGATGACGCATACACATTGATAACAACTGACACCGACGATTACATTGATGGCAAATTTGAATTTTTGGCAACCAATGAAGGCCCTTATCGATTTTTCACCCGCGCAATCGATCAGGCAGGCAACCCAGAAAGCGAATTGAATCAGGAATATGATACCCAAACCATTTATTCCAAAGACTTTTCCGGCTATGCCATTCTGGCAGTGGGCGCCATTGATGGCCAAAAAGGGCTGGCCTCTCACACATTTTCAGCCAATAAAGTATACCGACATCTGGTATCTCGCAAATTTGGCATGTTGTATGATTTAAAAGATCCTTTAGACCATATTAAGTATTTTAATCCGCATAAAACAGAACTTTCAGGAGTTGATCCCTTTGAGAACAATCAAAAATACCTGGAAGCCCTGGAATTTGCCATAACTGAATGGGCAATGGATCATATTTGCCGCATTCCGGGCCCGCTGTACATTATTTTGATTGATCATGGGGGCACCGACAAATTTTATCTGACCGGAAATAATGACTGGCTAGAAGCATCTAAACTCAATAACTGGATAAACACGCTTGAAGAGGGTGTTCAAAATTGTACTGATGCTCCCAAACAGGATATCATCATTATCATTGATACCTGTAACGCAGGTAGTTTTATGAATGATCTCATCAAACCCAAAAGCACAAGAATTGTCATTACCAGCACTGCCGAAAATGAGCCTTCATTTCGCGGCCCCAAATCACCCTCAACAGATCTGCTTGTCCGAGATGGTGCATTTTTTGCCAGCAACCTCTTTAATGAACTCAGCAAGGGCATCAACCTGGCCCAAAGTTTTGAAATTGCTGTCCAGCGGACAGAAATACTGTCTTTCAGTGATACTATCAGGCCCAAATACCCTTTTGTGGATCATGCAGAACAACATCCGCTGCTGAATGACAATGGCATCAGTTCTGGTTATAATGAACTGTATTCTTCTGGCAATGGTTACCGCGCAAAAGGGATCAAACTGGGCTATGGACAGAATGCAACTGAAGGGCCTGAAATTATCGAAATCAACATTCAACCCGACAGACCGCTTCATGTCAATGAAAGTCTTTTTGATATCAGCCTGCGAATTAAAAATCCAGATGATGACCTGAAGGTTTTCTTTGAAATCAGAGCGCCGGACAGTCAACGTCCGGAAACAATCAATGAACAACTGCAAAAAGAATTAAATCTTCAGCAAATTCCTTTAAATAAAGTCTCAGAAGGATTTTATCAAAAGCGTTGTAATGAATTCCAGGTCGCTGGAAAATATACCCTTTTCTTTTATGTGCAGGATGCAGATGGCATTTTGTATTATGCCAATCAGGCCTATGTTTACAAAACCAAAGCAAACAACAGTCCGCCGGCACATTTTCAATTAATGTATCCAATGAGCCTGGATGATCCGGAAAATCAAGGATCAACCGAAAAAGTACCCAATCCGGTCTATTTTCAATGGGAAGACACCGCTGACAAAGACCCATTCACTTATAGCCTGTGGATATCCAAAAGCAGGCAATTTGATACAGATTTGATCAAAGTGGAAGACTGGATTGATTCCCAATATAAAATGGAATTCTCTGAGTCCTGGGATGGATGTACTGTGTACTGGAAAGTTGAGGCAATTGATGAATTTGGCGCATTGACTGAAACAGAAATTTACCGATTTCAACTCAATGAGATAAACGACCCAGATGACATGTCGATGGTGTATTTTCAAGTCTATAATTCGCAAACCCAATTCCCTGTTCCAGGCGCAAAAATCTGGTTTGAACAAGCAGATCCGAAACGCCCAATGATCACCAGCAAGCGGGGGATATTAATACAGCAATTAGATTTAAGCAATACAGTGGATATAACAATTTCTGCGCCGACCTATGAAACCGCATATACGCAAATCACTGATAAAGATAGTCCGACTCTGTCTCTGGCAATACCGCTTGTTTCCAATGTTCAAACCGGGGATATCAACAGAGATGGAACAATCGACATGGGAGATGCTATTCTGGCTTTACAAATATTGAGTGACATTCAGGATTCAAAATATTTTTATGAACAGGCTGCACTAATTGATAATAATGTTGGATTGGCGGATATTATTTATGTGTTGCGGTGGATTTCCGGGTTTGTTGATTAAGGGAAATCACAAAATAAATTTATCTTATTATTATTCTTCTGCGGGTGGGAATTCCCAAAAAAGTCGGACATTTCAAAATATCAAGGAGTTATTTCTTAGCCCCGATAGTTATTCCGGGGAAAGTCAACCACAAAATTAATAAGCGGCATACAGTACCCGCTTATTTTGTGGTTGACTTTCCCCTGAATAACTATCGGGGCTAAGAGATAATTCCATGATATTGTAAAATGTCCCGAATTGAACTATTATTAAATGATGAACTTATTATTTATGTTTTCCTTACATTAAATAGTAACATCACAATTACAAGGAGGGAACTTTTATGAAAGCAATTTTAAAGAAAATGAGTTTTTTTATATTATTTGTAACTACATTAACACTAATCTCATTCTGTTTCGTCTTTGCTGAAAAGCTAAGAAAAGCTGAACTGAAAGACTCCATACTTCTTCAAACCCTTGGAGCAAAGGAATATCCAGATCCTGAAAGAACAAGGGAAAGATCAGATCCTGAAGGAATAATCGGTTTTGAGCCTATGGGTATTGATTGGCAATGGGTGGTATTTGAAAACGATGAAAATCGCCCACTTGAATTTGTCTCAAACCCAGATAAATCAGGTGATAATACAACAGAAGTAGTTGCTCAATTTATAGCCAGAAAATTTGGCTATGATTGGGCAGGAATTGAGACGTATGATCTTGAACCATTTAAACTGGATGAAACCAATTCTACAGTGACAATTTTTGTTTATAAACCAGTAATGAGTAGAGTTTGTCTCAAATTTTTACAAGCGGATGATCAAGGCTTTGCCTCGACAGGTCACATCTGTGTAATCAACACAAAAATAAATGAATGGGAAAAGCTTACATTTGATTTTTCTGGAAAAATCGGAGAGCCTACGTCCGAAAATATAACTGGATTAGTTATATTCCCAGATTTTGATCCGCGGGATTCTGATCATGTGTGTTATTTTGATAATATCAGTTTTTCTTACGAACCTATATCAGGTCCTGAAGGAGTAATCGGTTTTGAGCCTATGGGTATTGATTGGCAATGGGAGGTATTTGAAAACGATGAAAATCGCCCACTTGAATTTGTCTCAAACCCAGATAAATCAGGTGATAATACAACAGAAGTAGTTGCTCAATTTATAGCCAGAAAAGCAGGCCAAGATTGGGCAGGATTTCAGACGTATAATATTGAACCATTTAAACTGGATGAGACCAATTCTACAGTGACAATTTTTGTTTATAAACCAGTAATGAGTAGAGTTTGTCTCAAATTTGAACAATTTGATGAGCAAGGATTTGCCTCGACAGGTCACATCTGTGTAATCAACACAAAAATAAATGAATGGGAAAAGCTTACATTTGATTTTTCTGGAAAAATCGGAGAGCCTACGTCCGAAAATATAACTGGATTAGTTATATTCCCAGATTTTGATCCGCGGGATTCTGATCATGTGTGTTATTTTGATAATATCAGTTTTTCTTACGAACCTATCATTATAAAAGTTAGTTTAGTAAAGGCAATCAAGGATGCTGATGATTTGAGCAAAAGTACGGGAATTGGTACAGCCTTTGGACAAGTTTCAAAGGATGTTTTTGATAAATTTCGCCAAGAAATTACAGAAGCTCAAACTGTTGTTGATGATCCTAACGCTACACAACAAGAAGTCGATGACGCAGAGTGTGCATTGGAATCTGAAATTACAAAGTATAAAGCTTCAATGATAGGCACTTATGGCGATGATGATGGTGATGGTAGAGTATATCTATACGCATCGGATGCAAGCAAAGAAATCGACCTGGATTCTGGTTTGGATTATGCGGAGTTGAGTGAATGGGGCTCAGAATCAATTCATAATAGCAATTACACCGCTGATCCAACATATAAGCCAGTTTTTTCAGTTACTCCTGGAAATGGATGGGGTGCCCCTGCAGCTTGTATAGCATTTTCTGGGTTTAGTAAAGGTTTTGCATCATCATATCAAACCCTTCATTTGAAATTTAAAGGAAGTTCTTATTCATCAATTAGGATAAAGTTTCAAGGAGCCACAACAGAGGAAATATATTATCAAGTTGCTTCAGCAACATTGCTTTCTAATGACTGGTATGAATTTGCCATTGATTTGTCGGGACATGGTGACTTAAGTAATTCAACTGATTTTGCAATATTGAGTCATACCACTGATCCATTTTTTGTAACAGACATATACTTTACAAACACTGAAAGTTCTAAATCAGCATTGGTTCAAGCTATTACAATAGCCGTAGCTTTAATAAACTCAACAAATATAGGATCCAATGTTGGGCAGGTTTCTTCCTCAGACGTTACTGCTTACGAATCAGCAATTTCCGCAGCACAGGCAATTGTAGATAAAGAAAATGCAACCACAGAAGAAATCAATATCTCATTAGCAAATTTACAAGATGCGACAACTTTATTTAATGAAGCAATTATAGGTTTCGAAAAAACGACTTACATTATAATATCATCAAATCCAAGTATTCAAAGTGATGTTGATTTTTCATCAGATACAAATATAATAGATGACTGGGGTACAGGAACTCAAATAAACCCGGAAGGGATGTATGAAGGAAAGCACTGCTTTGAATTAACTTCTGCGACAAAATCGCCCGAAGATGGCAACTTTGGAACGGTATTGGCTTTCCAAAGAGGCTTTACTGAGGATTACAGTGAATTCAAAATAATTAATATTACTATTGCTACGTCTGGTGGATATAATGAATACAGGGTTGCTATTGTCCCTTTCTCCGGAAGTAACATATACCTTCATTTACCTGTTTATGACGCAACCGCGTCCTGGCAGGATATATCAATGGAATATTCCGGAATAAATGAAATTTCTCAAATAGCAATTTATGGGGTAGGCGGCATTGCTGGTGAATCCAAAATATATGTTAGTGATTTCAAACTCTTAAAAAACACAGTCCATCAAAAGCCTGTCGTTTTGATCCACAATGAATCAAATTCCATAGATCCAGTCAAAAATAAAATATGGAATTGGTCAGCTGATTCTACAAGTACGTTTCGATTTGCCATTGATCAAAATACAACATGGCAGCCAACAGGAAATTTCACAAACATACAAACCGCCACAAAATCCAATGCAGATGGCATCTGGTACCTTCATGTTCAGGCAAAGGATACACACGGCAATTTCAGTGATGTCAAGACAACTTATGCCTTGTTGGATAACACAAAACCGACCCTTGAAATAAGCAACACGGTGAATCAATGGCAATGGTCAGCCAATGAAACCTGCACATTCAGATTTGCTGTTAACCAGAACTTAATATGGGAAGCATCAGGAAATTTTACCAGTAACACCCGTACAACAATGACACAGGATGAGGGCACCTGGTATTTACATGTTCAGGCAAAAGACCGGGCAGGAAATATTAGTGATATCCAATCCAAATCAGTAACATTGGAAAAGCCCACTGTTCAATTTAAAACCGCATATTCAGAAGATTTTGAAGACAGCACATCTGTCCGCCTGGAGTTACAGTTATCTCGCATTATAGATAAGGATGTGACCATTTCATACATTTGCGAATCTACTGACGCTTTTTTAGATAAAGATTATTTTCTTCCTGATGAATTAATTGCCACTATTGCATCTGGTAATCTTATCGGTTATATCGAATTCACAGTTGTTGATGATCATCGATCCGAACCTGATGGATCCATCACTTTTTCACTTCAAGGTGCAGAAAACGCGACTTTGAACTGGAAACTGAATCATACCTATACAATCAAGGACAATGATTACCCGGACATTTCTGTGGCACAAATCAATGATCCAATTGTAATTATGGAAAATACTCAAATCCAGGCCTTATCCATTGTTTTGGATACAGAACCACGTTCAAAAGTAGATATTAGAATCAACCATCCCCAAGCCATAAATATTTCACCGGCTTCATTTTCCTTTTATTCCTATAATTGGGATATTCCCAGAATCATTACAATTATTGCTGAGGATAATGACACTTATCAGGGAAATATATATGCCAACCTGACCTTTCAAGTGACCAGTAAAGATTCGGATTATGACAATACATATATACCAAACATTCAAATTCAGTTAATTGACAACGAAACGCCACCCAAAGCGCCAGAAGTTTCCAGCCCCAATACACCGACAAACAACTATACACCCAGGTGGACATGGACTTCCGGCGGCGGTTCAAATACATTTCGATATAAGCTTGACGATGACGACCTTGACATGGCTGCCACAAAAACCAATAACACCTGGTTTAAACCCTCATCAGATCTAAGTCAGGGATACCATTCATTATATGTTCAGGAACAGATTGAACCTGATACCAACCATTGGACTGATTCAGCCTCTTCTACTATAGAAATTGATACCGGGCTGCCATGCTCATCAATTGTGTCCATTTCACCTATAGATTCAGCCAGCAAACAGCTGACAATTACTTATCAATCTGATGATATATATTGGGGAGAAATCTGCGGCAATACCAACTCTGGCAGTGGAATCAAAAAAGTTGAATTATGGGCATCCATTCCTGGAAGCAATCAATATGTAAAAGAGGCAACAGATACAGTCATTGATGGCCAGTTTACCTACACCGTATCACAAGAAGGAAAATATAAATTTTATCTATGTGCGGTGGATAAAGCCAATAATCACGAAATGAATAACCCGCCAGATCCCAATCAAGTATGGGATGGTGAAAGTTTCTATACCAACAATTTTTCTGGCTATGCGTTTCTGGCAGTGGGATCTATTGCCGGGCAGGAAGGTTTGGCCTCGCATACATTGACTGCCAATAATATTTATAAACAAC
>Ga0272440_1003109_pt1 | contig 12552 bp, 7 predicted proteins | sample SSMMMBAug17_FD_192440 | JGI IMG/M metagenome (GOLD analysis project Ga0272440, IMG submission 192440) | Marine sediment archaeal communities from Little Sippewissett salt marsh, Falmouth, MA, United States - SSM-MMB-Aug17 | ecosystem: Environmental > Aquatic > Marine > Wetlands > Sediment ...
TATAAAATAAAATATTGACATATAGGTTAAGCTCAAATTATATGATAATTATAGTATAAATTATTTTGTCGGTTAACATACAAATTTTCATGTTAGCCGGAAAAAAAACCGTATAATAACTGGTTATACTCGTAAACTTGGGTCGTAGCGACCCGTTACATTATTTATTTGTTGATTTAATGTTTGTTTACATTTTTTTGCACATGAATTTGGTTCAATGAGTATCCACGCAACCGGTTATTTGATTTAAATACAATAATGCACACAAGAAGAACTATGATTCCTCTGATTCAAATGATATACTATACTATTATGGGTACGTTTGAGCAACCAAAAATGCGGTTTTACATTGGAAGTATACCAAAGAGCGTGGTTGATGCGCTGAGCAGCCACGCAATCGGTTAAATATCTGCCGTCTACCTAAGATGTAATCGTTTATAAAGACAGGCTTTCATTTAAGTTCGTTGAGACAAAACGCTGCACAAAAATACTATTGACTAGCATCTTTAAAATCGACCCAATTACGTTGAGACAAAATGGTTAGCAATAGCACAACCGGTTTTAGTTCTGTTATCCACTTAAATGCATGAAGCATCACTGAACTCTATAACTGAACTGCTACGTAAGGCATCTATCCAGTAGAAAATTTCAAATGCAGAGCGGCATACAACAATTGATTAACTTCTTGGAAATTATATAATTGAAATAAATTGCATAAATTTTCAAAAAGTGTTAAAATATAAAAATTTCAAAAGTTTTGGAAACTTAGTTTGAGTATATAAATAATTCAATAATTATTGTAATGTATTTATTAATTATTTAATTTATTTACATAGCAATAATCGAATAAAAATTGATTTTAAAAAAAATCTATTATGAAGGGAGATAAAAAATTAGTAACAATAACTAACTTTTATAAGATTGTTTATTATTTAAGGAGATTTTTATGGAAAAAAGGACTGAAATTGTTCCCGTGAAATTAAATGATGGTTCAACAGTGAATATAGAAACAACTCTTTTAGGTGGAGATGAGGATGTTTCCTCTTTTCTTCCCTCTTTGGCAGAAGTTTCTAAAACTATTGAAAAAATAGCTTCAGAGATATTAGAGCCATTAAAAAAGGTAAAGCCCAAAAAAATGCAAGTCGAATTTGGGTTAGCAATTGCTTTGGAGTCAGGAAAGTTGACAACTCTTTGGGTTAAAGGTCAGGGAACAGCAAATTTAAAAGTGGTTTTAGAATGGTTCGAATAAAGCTTATTCTGATTTTTGTTGGATAAAGGAGATATATTTAATTATGGAGTTACATGAATGCTTACGCCAAAGTACTCTCAAGATTAAAAATCAAAAAAGCACAAAAAAAGGAACAGGTTTTTTTATTTTGCCAGGAATGATTGTTACATGTGCTCATGTTGTTGAAGATGCTATTAAGAATGCATCTCCTGTTGAAATAGTTTACAATGATAAATCTTTATTGGGCCATATTCACAGTATTCAATCAAATCATACTGATTTAGCAGTACTAAAAGTTGATTTTTTTGAGCATCCTTGTGTTTTTTTGTTAGATCATATTACAATAGGCGATCAGTTATATAGTTATGGCTATCCAAATGATAATCCAAATGGTGATTCTCTGACATTAGAGTATGAAGGGCCAACTGGCAAACCGTTATTGTATAAACTCAAAGGAGGTCAAGTTTTACCGGGAATGAGTGGTTCACCACTTTTAAATCAAACAACTGGTGGAATTTGTGGGTTTATTAAAAGTACACGAGATAGATCTTTTGATCTTGGAGGCAGAGCTATTCCTGCACAGGAAATATTTTCCGCGATTAATGGACTAAAAGAAAAGCATAAGTCATTTCATAAAAAAAATATGCATCATTGGCTAAATTTTTTAGATAATGATTATTGTTCAACAATTTTAAATAATCTAAAATATTCACAAATGAAAAGGTGTATAGATGTTAAAACTTGTTTTCATCATTCTCCCATAGCTAATAATGAAATTTTTATCGGGCGTGAAAAATATTTAAAAATGTTAGATGAGTCTTGGAAAAATTTCGAAACAAATATTTTTTGCTTTGTTGCTTGGGGTGGAATGGGTAAAACCTCACTTGTAATGAATTGGCTTAATAGAATGAAAAAAAACGATTGGGCTGGTGCCTCTCATATTTATATTTGGACTTTTCATAGCCAAGGAACTTCCGAAAATAGACAAACCTCAGCTGAACTTTTTTTTAACAACGCCTTGAAATGGTTCAATGAACCAAATCCTGAAAAAATCAAGAATAAAGGATTGCATCTAGCCGATCTGATTAAAAAGAGAAGAAGCATTATTGTATTAGATGGTTTAGAGCCATTACAACATCCTCCAATTGATAGGGGCAGAATTAAAGATAGTGAACTTAATGACTTTTTAAAAGAGTTAGCCGTTCAAAATCTTGGGCTTTGCATAATTACTACTCGTATTAAAATTGAGAGTTTTAACTTCAATGATCCGATTGTTATTGTTAAAGACCTTGATAGTCTTTCAGAAAAATCAGGAATTGAACTACTTAAATATTTCGATCTTCAAGGTAGTGAAAGAGACTTTCAAGGTGCGGTTAATGAATTTGGGGGGCATCCTTTATCCTTGAATTTATTAGCAAATTTAATAAAGACTCAATATAAGAGAGATAAAAACATTGCCCACTATAAAAATATTGAAAAACTAGTTTGTGAGCGTGATAACTTAGCTAAACATGCAAAACGTATTCTTAAATCCTATGAAAAATGGTTTAATCACTCCATTGAAGGTAAACAATACCTTAATTTTTTGTATATTATGGGTTTATTTGATAGGCCTGCACATATTAATGCTATTTGGGCTATTCTTTCTGAACCTGTTATAGATGGTTTGACCCAAGAAATCATTTCGTTAACTGAAATAGAAATTAACTATATTATTGATGATCTGATAAATTTAAAGTTAATATCAGATAATGAACAGCTTGAATTATATGACTGCCATCCTCTAATTCGTGAATATTTTGGCGAACAATTCATAAAATTTAATTCAGATGCATGGAAACATGCTAATAATCGTCTTTTCCTTTTTTATAAAAATCTTCCGTTAAAAGAGCTTCCTGATACATTTGATGAAATGGAACCACTTTTTCAAGCCGTCACTCATGGGTGTCAAGCAGGAAAACATCAAGAAGTATTAGAAGATATATATTGGAAGAGAATACTAAGAGAGGGGGAGCATTATGCTATTCATGTGTTAGGTGCAATAAATGCCGATTTAGCCGCTCTTTCAAATTTTTTTGTTTCAAATTTCAAACCTTGGAGTAAAATCACATCACATTTAAACAAAAAAGACCAAAATTCTGTATTGTTTTTTACAGGTTATGATTTAAGAGCATTGGGACGCCTGAAAGAAGCTATTCAACCTCTAAAAGATTGTCTAACATCAGATAAAGAAATAAATGATTGGAGAAATGCAGCTATTTCAGCAGGATATCTAAGCGAATTATACCTTACATTAGGTGATGTAAGATTAGCTGAAGATTATGCAAGACAAAGCATGTCCTTTCCAGAACCAGTAAATTCAGATAATATATTTATGCAAAGAACTAGATTAAGTGACTCCTTGGAAAAAATTAAACAGAAATACAGGTTAGCTAACGTTTTACATCAATCTGGCAATCTAATAGAATCCGAATTTTTATTTCGTGAAGCTGAAAAAGAAGAAAAATCTATCAATCCTGAACTTCAGTATGTCCACTCTTTAAGTGGATTTTGGTTTTGTGATCTCTTATTAAGCCTTAAAAAGTATGATGAAGTTATTAATCGAGTGAATTACACTATAAGTTTTTCAAAGGAAAAAAAATGGTTAAGGGAGATTGCCTTAGACAAGCTCTCATTAGGACGAGCAATAATGTTAAAACAATTAGCAAATAATGATTATGATCTTTGTGAGGCTAAAGAATGTTTTGAAAGTGTAGTTAAAGATTTAAAAAAATCAAAACAAATGCATTATTTACCATTTGGATTATTATCAAGAGCTACTCTATTTAGAATTCAAAAAAAATACATTGAAGCAAGAAGAGATCTCAGTGAAGTAAAAGACGTCTCTCAGTGGAACTGTAAAGATTTCAAGAGTATTGGATTAATAAAGGGTTGGAGCAGTATGGGGCTATTTATAATAGATTATCATTTAGAATATTGCAGATTGCTATTAGATGAACAAAATAAAAAAGAAGCATATATTTTTTATTCGTATGCAAGAGAAAAAATTCAACAATTAGGTTATTATAAACGAAGCTCTGATATTGAAGAATTGAATAATATATTTATATGAACTTTAAAATTAATTATAATAAACTAAGGATTTATTACTATGGTCGTCCAACTTTGTTTTTTTCTGTCATAAATTCCGCTTTCTTTACTTGCAGCACGTTTAATCCAAAGGATTACCCAAGTAATAAACCCAAAATTAATATCGTAAAGTCTATGCGATAATAGGAGATGTTTAATGATAATAAATGAAAGATTGTTATTACCGCGTATAACTAAAGCCATCCTTTGGGATATGGATGGTGTATTATTAGATACATTAGGGCTGGATTTGTCAATATGTAACGAGTTAATAAACAAATATATTGAAAAGCATATCAATTTGCCTAAAAATCTTATTCGTTCTATTTTTGCTTTTCATCCCCCTGAATTCTGGCGGTTAATTTTTGAATTTATTGAGTCTGAGTATCGTCTCCACATTAAAGATGATATCTATAATCAAATTTTAAATGAATATAATAATTATCGCAATGACTGTATTTTTAATATTAATCCGGGTATAATTGATATTTTGAATGAATGTAAGAACTTAAAAATAAAACTTGCTGTAGTATCAAACAATCCAACACAAGATGTAAATAGAATAATTACAAAATCTGGCATTGTTAATTACTTTGATATAATAGTCGGTAATGATCTTCACAAATTGAAAACAAAACCAGCTCCAGATACTTACATTTACGCTGCTAGTTTATTAAATATCCCAACAGATTATTGTGTAGTTATAGAAGACTCTGTTATAGGGGCGGAGGCTGGATGTCATGCTAAGTGCTTTACAATTGGCGTAGCAACAGGCGGAGATAGTTTTGAATTGTTAGAACAATCAAAATGGACACAGTGTGTTTATACTTCTTTTATATCTAATAGATTATCAATGAAGTTTGGAAGAGTCTCGAATAAAAATATTGACACACCAAATGATTTCATTAGCCATATGATTGAACATATTGCATGGAGAATTGGTTTAAGTATTGATCTTTCTTGGAACAACAATAATTGGTTAGAGTTAGGAAACGCAATAGGAGATTATATTATAAATAATTTTAATAATCATGATATATCCGGAACAGCATTGGGAATGATAGATGACGGTAGTGCAGAGGTTTCAATTGAACTAACAGAAAAGTCAGATTTATGTATTGAATCAACAAAACTCATTGATTTAGATTGGTTTCTATCTTTGAGGTGTGAACAAATAAAGTCTGGAAAACATTTAATAACTTTCATAGAAGGCATAGCGAAGGGTTTAAAGGCAAAAATATATATATGCATTTACAGTGCTGAAGATCCACACCACACCTGGGAAGGCGTTTTTCGCTCTATTGGAATTGCGCTCAGCCAAATATATACCCCTAAATCCTTTATTGACAACACTTACAGCGGTATCAACGATGAAGATTCCTCCAATAAAAAGGGAATAGTAATTAATAATCTTTCTGAAAACTCAGTAACTGTATCACGAAGAACAGCTGAAAGTAACCTAACCATTTCAATTAATTTTCAAAAAAAATTACCTGGAAAATACAATTTCAAAATAGCGCCATCAATCAAAATAGATGGCTTTATATATATTTTGGATAAACTATCTATGAAAGCTGGTTTTTTTCTTAAAATAGATTACGATGCAACTGTATTAAATTCAAGTCATGTAGTAATGGAAGATACTGCCTTAGTTTTAGGAAGAGCTTTGAAAGAGATTCTTGTATTGCGCATGAACAAATTCGGAATACAAGGTGCTGGAAGTAGTATTAAAGAAACAAGTGATATAAAGAATCAGCCAATTAGCATTGGAATTAGTGTTGAAGGTCGAAAATTTTGGAAATTTGTACCATTTAATGAATCATATGAAAACTTTAGAAAAAGATTTTTAATTGGACAAAATATTCTTGAATGTTTATACTCAGAAGATTTGGATGATTTTATTGATGGTTTATCTGGCGGATTAGATTGTAGCATTATAATTCATATCAAAAAAGAAATTTCCCCCTCAGAAGGATGGGAAATGATTTTTGAAAACATCGGCATAGCACTTAAAGAAGTTTTTCAAACAAATTCATTTCGAAAAGGTGTTCCACCTGGAGTAAAAGCAACTTTATATTAATTAATTCTTTATTTTTTACCTTTTAGTAGTAAATACTTAAGTTCTTATGCAATATAACTTAAATAAATAATAATCAAGCCTCAATGATAACTTGCTTTGATTATATTAGGAGGAAACAAAACAATGTCTCAAAAAAACCCTTTGGATTTGGCAATTGAAGCATTAAAAAATAGCCAATATAAAAAAGCTTCAAATTATTATGAAAAATATGCTGAAAGTATAATAAATACTGACATGAATGGCGCAGCTTGTAATTTTTCTTTAGCTGCGCAATATGAAAAAGAAGCTATCGAAAGATCGTTATTTTTATACGAAAAAGCTTATTCTCTCTATGAACAATTAAATAATACTTTGGCATGTTCTGATATTTTTATAGCAATTGCTATATTGTTTAATAATAATGATAAAAAGAAGGCAATATTTTATTACAAGAAAGCTATTTTATCTTTTACTGAAATAGTTACTTATACAGTCAGTAATACAGAAGGATCATTTGAAAATGATAAAGTAACATTGATTAACGACTGTACAGATAAAATAAAATTTTGCCTAAAAAAAATGACTGACTAAGGAGAAAGTATGAATATAAATGTTTATGACCTTAAGAATCTTTCAAAAAAAGAAATAGCTTTAATGTTAAGACGTTCTGAATTAGATATTGAAAGTTTCCAAAATTCTGTTCGACCAATAATTCAAAATGTTCGTGAAAATGGAGATCAGGCAATAATAGAGTATTGCCAAAAATTTGATAATGTCTTAATAAAAGATTCGGATTTAAAAGTAACCGAAGAAGAATTTTTGAAAGCTGATAAAAACTTAGACTCATCAATAAAAGAAGTCATTGATATATCTGCTCAAAATATAAAAAAATTTCATCAAGCGCAATTGCCAGATGAAATGTGGTTTACTCAGATAAATGAGGGAATATTAGCAGGAGAAAAAATTACACCTATTGCATCTGTCGGAGCATATGTCCCTCGTGGTAAAGGTTCTTTTCCATCGGTTATGTTAATGCTTTGCATACCTGCTGTTATTGCAAAAGTTCCGAATATTATAGTTTGTACACCTCCAACGCAACAAGGAGTTGTTGATGATGCTTCTCTATATGCTGCTAAAACGTGTGGCATTAAGAATATTTATAAAGTCGGAGGTGCTCAGGCAATAGCAGCAATGGCTTTTGGAACTGAAACAGTAACAAAAGTTCAGAAAGTTATCGGTCCCGGGAATGTTTTTGTTTCTGCTGCAAAACGTTTATTGTATGGATATATTGATGTGGGTACTCCAGCGGGCCCAAGTGAATCAATTATTTTATGCGATGAAAATAGTAACCCAAAAATTGCAGCTTTAGATTTATTGATAGAAGCCGAACATGGCCCAGACTCAACTGCACTTCTTGTAACTCATTCTAAAGAACTTGCCGACAACGTTAAAGCTATTTTACCTGAGTATATAAAAGAATTACCTGATAATCGGAAAGAATTTTGTCAAACGGTATTGTCAAACTACGGTGGAATAGTTTTAACTCCGAGCCTTGATGCTTCAATAGAGTTTATCAATGACTTTGCACCGGAGCATCTTGAGATTTTAGTAGAAGATCCATTTTTGATATTACCAAAAATTATCAATGCAGGTGAAATTCTTTTAGGGCAATATACTCCTATTACAATAGGAAATTTTGCTTTAGGTGTAAATGCCATTCTACCTACAGGAGGTTTTGCTAAAACATTTTCTTGTGTTTCAGTTTATGATTTTTTAAAACGCTCTTCTATTGGCTATTTATCCAAAGATGGATATAATAGTATAAAAGATACTGCTAGAAAATTTGCTGAATATGAAGGCTTTCCTTGTCATGCTAATGCAATCAGTAAAAGATAAGGTGATATCCTAAAAACACCAAAATATTTCTGTGAAAACATCAGTTTATACAATTACATTAGAACAATTTTTGGTACATTTATCTCCTGAAATCTCTTAAATATAGTACTTATTTCTATACTGCCAGCCAACTAATCTGCTTATTTTAAAAAGATAGTTGCCGGCTTTTGTTTTGAAATAAATAAATTATTTTAGTGATAATTGATTTGAAGTAATGATATGATAGAAGTATCAAAAGTGCGGGGCTTTTAATTGCTGAGTGGTTGGCCACGCAACAACTTTAATTTTAATGTCGGACATCTACCCAAGTGCGATTGAGTACTGTATATACATCCACGTATCCGGCTTAATATTGAATATTAAAACTAATAACTAAACTTTACTACACCAGTAATTTCGGCATGATTCGTATTGATATTTCATAATAACCAGTCAATCAACCGGACACTTAAAAGCAATGTTTCGCTTCGCTACACATTGCTTTTAACTGCCGGTTATTTGGTTGTTAGCGGTTCTATCAGACTATCGGATAAAATAAAGTGATAAAAATATGAATGAAAGACCAGAGAGAAAAATAATTAAAGTCCCAGATGGTGCGATTTGCGATTATATTGATAGTAAATTCCGCAAAGATACGCCTGAAGAATATGTGCGCCAAACCATTGAAAAAAGATTGGTCAACGAACATAAATACAAGCCAGAGCATATAAAAATAGAATTTGGTCTTAAACTTGGTTCCAGCCGCCCCCGTGCTGATATTGTCATTTTCCCAAAAGACAGCCCTGAACTGACACAAGATTATGTATGGCTTATTGTTGAATGTAAATATGAAAAAGTTGAACCAAAGAACAAAAAAGACGGAGTTGAACAGTTAAAATCATACATGAGTGCATGTCCAAATTGCGAATGGGGAATGTGGACAAACGGAAAATATAAGTAAGTTTTAAGAAAAGTAAAAATTGAAGGAAAATATGAATTTCAGGAATACAACGATATTCCACCTGCTGACGGTTCATTGGAAGATGTTGACCGACCAAAGCGCAACAAACTGAAAAAAGCCTATGAAGACAATTTACTGATGGTTTTTAAAATCTGTCATAACCATATCTATGTTACTGACGGGCTTCAAAAACAACCGGCATTTTTTGAACTGCTGAAACTTATCTTTTGCAAAACAATTGATGAGCAGAATGTTGGAAAACCGATTGAATTTTATGCAACATCAAAAGAACGATCCAACCCTGACGGTCAATTGACAGTCAAAAACCGGATTGCAAAAATATTTGAGAAGGTAAAAAAACAGTTTCCGCAAATATTTGAATCGAATGATGAAATCAAATTACAGCCCCGTTCTTTGGCATGGATTGTATCAGAACTTCAACCGTACAGTTTGCTTGAAACCCATGTTGACGTAAAAGGAAAGGCTTATGAAGAACTGGTCGGAGCCAATTTAAGAGGAGACAGGGGGGAATTTTTCACGCCAAGAAATATTATGAGGATGGCGGTTGAAATGATAAATCCCAAATCGGATGAAAAAGTTTGTGATACGTCATGCGGTACAGGCGGTTTTCTTGTCATGGCCATGAACCATGTTATTGAACAATTAAAGGCAGAAGTCGAACAGGACTTTGGCAAGCCTGAAAAACAGTGGTCGGAATACGAAAAAAATATTGTCAGAGACAGGATTAAAGAAATTGCCTCATCCAATTTTTTCGGCTTTGATATAAATCCTGATTTGGTCAAAGCCACAAAAATGAATATGGTCATGAACAATGACGGCAGCGGAAATATTTACCGAAATGATCGCTTTTGCCGCCTCACGAATGGTCTACAACACTTAAAAAACAGTTAGCCAAAGCGCTGAATATAGATTTAAGTAGTATCTTAAACCATAAAACAATTGAATTCTTTGATGTCATTGTAACCAATCCGCCTTTTGGCAGTAAAATTCCGATTAAAGACAGCCATCTTCTTGAACAATTTAACCTCGGCTATATATGGAGGAACGAACAGCAAAAAGTTCACAAAGGTTCAGGGTGGTCACTGTCTTCTGATTTTCAGTCGTCAGCCCCGCCGGAACAATTATTTATAGAGCGTTGCCTGCAATTTTTAAAGCCCGGCGGACGATTGGCAGTCGTATTGCCTGATTCTATTTTAGGCAATCCTGGTTTGGGATATATAAGGCAATGGTTAATTGAAAAAACAAGAATCGTTGCAAGCGTTGATTTGCATGTTGACACATTTCAGCCAAGAAACGGTACACAGACATCGGTTTTAATCGTTCAGAAAAAAACAAAAAAGGAAACGGAAGCCGAGCAGAAAACAGGAAAAATCAAACCATATAATATATTTATGGCGATGGTTGAAAAAGTCGGTCATGACAAAAGAGGGAATACACTTTTTAAACGGGATGAACAAGGCAATGAAATATGGGTTCCAGAAGAATCAAATGTTCTTGAAACGGACACAAGAGCGGATGTGAACGTAACTGTTAAAACCGAAAGCAAGATACGTTTGATTGATGACCAAAGTCTTGAAGTCCCTGCTGTATTTATTCAATGGAAAAAACAGGAAGGTTTGTCATGGTAGAGCGGTCATTGCAATCGGCGAGATTGCCTGATGAAATACAAAAAGAGAGAATACCGCCTTTTAAATGGACATCGGTTTTTATCCAAGAAATCGTTGAAAAAGACCATCGGTTAGAAGCGAGTGTTTATGGTATTGAAGGCAGACAGGCACGGAAAGATTTGGAAAAATGCAAGTGGAATGTTGTCAATTTAGATGATTTTATTAAAAATGCGTTTTATTTGGGTAGGTTTAAACGTATCTATGTTGATAAAAATAATGGCATTCCATTTATTTTGCCTTCTCAAATAACAGAAATTTATCCTAAAGCTGTTAAGTTTATTTCACCCGAAACAAATATTGATATTGAAAGCACAAGAGTTAAGCATGGTCAGGTATTGCTGACCCGTTCAGGTACAGTCGGAGTAGTTTCTTATGTAACTAAAACGCTTGAAAATAAATCATTGTCAGACGATATTATCCGAATCGAAACAAAGGAATATTCTGGTTACGTTTATGCCTATTTGAAATCAAAAATAGGCAGATTGCTTATAGAAACAAATAATTATGGTGCTGTAATCAGTCATATAGAACCCGAACATTTAAACAATATTCCTATTCCGAATCCGTCTCCCATTCTTAAAATTCAAATTCATAATTTAATTGAAGAATCTTTCAGGCTTCGGGATGAATCCAATGAACTCATGAATGAAGCTCAATCCTTATTAAAAGAGGCTTTGCAATTTCCCGATATTGAAGTTTTGCAGGCAAAAGCAAAACAGTTTGATAAAAAGGCGGGGGTTTTAAATTATTCCGTTTCCCTAAGTGAATTGGATAACCGTTTTGACGGGTCTTATCATGCGCCAATCGTCAAGGTTATTGAAGAACATTTAATTAAAAATGCAAAGAAAGTAACAACTGTCGGAGATAGCAGAATAAGCAAAGCGGTTATTTTGCCATGTCATTTTAAGAGAATATATGTTCAAGAAGGCGAAGGAACTATACTTATTGGCGGGAAGAACCTATATACATTAGACCCAAGCGATAAAAAGTATTTAGCTCCAGGGCATTATAGCGGAAAATTAAGAAGTAATATGTTGCTTTCTGAAAATATGATAATTGTCAGTGCAAAAGGTACTCCTGGCAAGGTCGTAATAACACCAAAACATTGGGAAGGATGGTTTATAAGCAGTAACCTAATGAAAATTGTTCCAATTTCAAAAGAAATAGCAGGGTTTCTATATTGTTTTCTTTCATCGCCATATGGACAGATATTGATGGAAAGACAAATTTATGGTGCTGTTGTAGATATTTTTGAGCCAATACATATAAACAATATTTTTGTTCCAATTTTGCAAGACAACGATATTCAAAAAAACATAAACGGCAAAATGTTGGAAGCCAACAAGAAGCGCACAAAAGCCTATAAACTGGAGCAAGAAGCGTTAAAGATACTTAATGAGAAAGTTATATATGCGTAAAAAACCGCTAACCAAACGCTCCAGCGGATTCAGTTTTGCTCCGCTGCGCTACGCAAAACCGAACCGCTGATCTTATCGTTATACTCCCTATTTTAAACTTTAATGTAATACATAAAAAAGCTCAAAAAGATTGTTGCCAAAAAGGTTAAAAATTGGAAGCGAATGTGAAAGCAAGATAAATGTTAAATAAAAGG
>Ga0272440_1003110_pt1 | contig 12552 bp, 9 predicted proteins | sample SSMMMBAug17_FD_192440 | JGI IMG/M metagenome (GOLD analysis project Ga0272440, IMG submission 192440) | Marine sediment archaeal communities from Little Sippewissett salt marsh, Falmouth, MA, United States - SSM-MMB-Aug17 | ecosystem: Environmental > Aquatic > Marine > Wetlands > Sediment ...
TAAGCCACAAGTCAAGCATGCTTGCCGGAAAGACACGAAAAAAACACTTTAAATTCATCTTCTTCAGCGTAATCCTGGTTCAAAAAATATACAAAACTACTTTCTCCCCCATCCATTGGATACGCCCATGGAAAAAACGTGAATTTAAACTATCCTCTAACCCATTTTTCAAGAATATCCCGCCAGGGGCCTTTGGCATATAATTTTCTGAGATTGCCGATGGTTCCAATCACTGTTCGATCAATAAAAATAATATCCTTTGGAACTGAGATGTCACTTGATTTTGGAAGATTTGTTTTACCCAGTTCAATGAGTTTTTTATAAAAGTTACGATCTTCTCCAAAAATGTATTCAGGTTCTTTTCGTGTTGCATCTGCGAACATATCAAAATATGGCTCAATCATATCCAAAGGAATGGGCTGCTTGTTTTTTTTATAAACACCCATTTTCATCAAAATATCTGGGATTCGCTTAAGTTTATCTTCCAAAACAGTCATCGCTAAACCTGAAAGCCCTTCATGAATATAATCTGGAACCTCTTTCATGCAACCAAAATCATATAAAATAACCTTACCATCAGTTTGAAATGCAAAATTGCCAAAATTGGGATCGGCTTGAAGCAGACGATGACTGAATATGCTTCGAATTAAATTATCAAAAATAAGCTGTCCCCACTTATCTTTCAAATATTGTGGATAAATATCAGTACATGCCATTTTAGGTGAAATCCCATCCACTCGTTCCATTGTAAGCACACGAGACGTACTGACCTCTGTAATCACATCAGGAATAATAAATTCTGGAATATTTTTATATAATTGTCTCATTTTTTTGATATTGTTAGCTTCCAGAGAATAATCCAGCTCTTCCAGTAAACGTGATTTCAGCTCATCCCAAATAGGATCCCATTCAATGGAAGAAAACATTGCAAATATGCGGCCTAAAACATTTTTTAAGTTTTTTAAATCTGCCCGAATAATGTCATCTATTTTTGGATATTGAATTTTTATCACAACTTGCTTGTTGTCATTAAGTTCGCCTACATGCACCTGTCCAATGGAAGCAGCCGCATAAGGTTCAGGATGAATTGCTTTGAACAATTGATATTTATCGCCCAATTCAGTTTTGATTTGTTGGTCCATTTCTTCAAATGGAATACTGGGAGCTTCTTTTTGAAGTGAGCTAAAGATGGCTGTTACCTCAGGTGGAAAAAGTCCTTCATGAAGACTTAACATCTGACCCACTTTCATCGCACCACCTTTTAAAGATCCCAATGTTTCGACAGCTCGTTTTGCATTTCGGATCAGATTGTTGGCTTTATGGCTTTCTTTAGAATCTTGATTTCGAAAAATGTTTGCGGTCCGGTTGCCTAAAACTGATGCCCCGACACGTCCTGCAAGGCTGCCTAATTTTAATGCTCTTTGATAGGGTTTGGTTAATAATGACATAAAAAAATATCCTTATTAAAGTTGAATCCCCATAACTGCGGCTCCTATAGCACCAATTATTTGAGGGTCATGAGGTAAAGAAACAAAAGAAGTCTTTAAATATTTTTGAAGATATTTGATAACCATTATATTATTTGAAACACCACCGGTTAAACAAATAGCTTTTTGCATGGATATACCACCAGCAAGTGTTGCTATTCTTCTTGCTACAGCATCTGCAATGCCTGCTGATATTTTTCTAATGGAATGTTTGTTTACAAGCAATTGCAGCACTTCAAGCTCCATGAAAATACTACATTTATTGGAAATTTTGGGAATAAATGGTAATATGGGACGCATTTGTCCCATCTTTTCTACAGAAATTCCCAAAATATTTGCCAGATGCTCCATACAATGACCAGTGCCAGCAGAACATCGGTCATTCATGACAAAATTGTTCATTTGTCCTTTGTCATTTAAACTGATGACCTTACAATCCTGCCCCCCAATATCAATCACTGTCCGAACATTGGGTTGCAAAAAAAAGGCTCCGGCAGCATGACAAGATATTTCACTTCGATTGTCATCAGCAAAAGAAACATTGTGACGCCCATAGCCTGTACTTATACATATATCAATATCTTTAATCGTTTTATGATTCTGAATTAATAATTGATCCAAAAGAGCTTCAGCGGTTTGTACTGGTTGAACACCGGATTTAGCAATTGCATAATCCAATATTGTATCATTGAAAATCAATGCCAATTTGACAGTCAGTGAGCCCATATCACAGCCAACAGCAAATACAGATGATTTCATTTCATTGCCTGTTTTTCGACTGGCAGGGCCTTACGAGTTGATGATTCTATATCAAAATCACAGACCAGTGGGACATGATCTGAAAAACGAACTTGAGGAACAAAAAAATTTCGAACAATAATTTCAGGACTATGCAAAATATAATCCAATTGACGACGAGGCGATCGGCTGGGATGAGATGGAATACCTTCATCATTTACATTAAGAAGTCCGGCTGCTGCCATGAATAAAGAAAGTTCTTCATTACCCCAAAATGCATTAAAATCACCGGCAACAATAATGGGTTTGTTGATATCTTTGATAATGGTATACAAATCTTTTAATTGATTATGTCGATGCCGGTATTTAATAGATAAATGAACCAAAAAAATAACCAAAGAATCAAGCTCCAATTCAATAACCAGGCGTTTAACGCCTTGTTTAAAATAATGACTTTTTTTATTAAGAATAAGCTGATTGGTTAATAATGCATTTCCCTGTTTGTTGAATACAGGAATTTTTTGAACAAGAGAATTTGTTGAGTATTTTGATTCAAACACATGCTCCAAACTCAGTTCATTGGCAATGGCTTCTGCTTGATTATATCGATTGGAACGATAAGAACCACTATCAACCTCAATTAAACCCAAAATATCTGGTTTCATGGATTTAATAAAAGTCGTGATTCGTCCAAGATTATCATTGGTACGCTTTAAAAAGCCACTATAAGGCAATGGTGTGTGGAATCGTCTACCAATACCAGCAGCATAGCGAATATTGTATAACATCATTCTCATTGAAAATTACATATCTATAAGAGTCAATTTATTATAATTGTTTTTTACATCAAACGAATGGATTGTCAAAATAAATATCAACAATTTACCATATCTATGTAATACAAACTGTGGGTTGGCAAAAATCAAAAATTTAATTTTACTTGATCCCAATTTTACTGATCCCAATTTTAATATTACTACCTGTTCATGCCAAGCTTTTTCATACGCGTATACAACGTCGTCCGCCTCATGCCAAGTCTTTCTGCTGCTCCACCAGGGCCAGACATTTTGCCATTGGTTTTTTCAAGAATATATCTGATATAGCGACGTTGCATTTCATCCAATGTTGGCATATCTTCAAATGGATTTTTTACATAATTATGTTCACCTGAAGGGAAGTTCAGGGATGGCGTATTCCCATCAGACAGTAACACCGCACGTTCCATATGATTTTTGAGCTCTCGAATATTTCCTGGCCAGTGATAGTTCATCAACATTGTCTCATCTGTTAAAGTTAACTTTAGATTCGGATGATTATACTTCAAAGCATAGTGTTTTATAAAATGCCTGGCCAGGAGTAAAACATCTTCCATACGTTCCCTTAAAGGCGGTAGGACAATGGGTATTACATTAATTCGGTAATAAAGGTCTTCCCGAAAATTTCCGGATTTAACTTCCTGATAAAGCTCCCGGTTGGTTGCTGCTAACAGACGAAAATCTGAAAACAGGGGCCTGGTTCCACCAACCCGGGTCAAGGTTTTTTCCTGAATAACGCGAAGCAGTTTCACCTGCAGCGATAATGGAATTTCACCGATTTCATCAATAAAAAGTGTTCCGCCATGGGCAAGTTCCATTCGACCAATACGTTGAGAGTCTGCTCCGGTGAATGCACCTTTTTCATGACCAAAAAATTCACTTTCCACCAATTTTTCCGGAATGACTGTAGGATCAATGATTACCAAAGGCTTTTTATTCCGCTGGCTCTTTTCATGGATTCGTCTGGCCAGAAGTTCTTTGCCTACTCCGGTCTCACCCAGTATGAGAACAGTGCTGTCAAATGAGGCGATACGGTCTGTTTGCTCTAAAACTCTAAGCATTACAGGACTTTGAGCGAGAATTAAATCCCTTTTTTCAGATTTGAGTGAAGATGTAATGGTTATCAGTTCCCGATCTTGTGAAAATTCATGAATGTTTTCAATATATGCACTCAAGGATCGGGCCAGACGACCTAATTGCATTTTATCAAGAAAATTGAAACAGTCTCCGAGGTATGAATTGTCATGATATAATACCCCTCGGACTTTTCCTCTAACTTCAAAGGGAATGCATAGTATTGCACGTTTTTTGTTTGCACTGAAATTGTTATTATCAATAAGGGCTGTCTGTACTCTGTTTTCTTGAAACGCTTTAAAAATTAATTTCAGTCCAGATTGGAAAGATTCCTTGGTCATATCACCGGTCGTCATATTGCATGAAGCTCTGAGCACTGGTTTCCTATTTTTTTTCATGCTGAACCAGAAAAGCCCTCCACGCTCGGCTCCAAAATATCGATTTGTTGCCCTTACCGCTCTATGCAACAAGGTGTCGAGATCGTTTCCAGGTATCAATTCCTGAATGATGTCCATAAAACGAATGACAAATTCCTCATTTGATGGCGCATTTGTATTTATAACGCTTTTAACTGAAATCAGGTGTCTGAGATCATCAGGATAAAATTCATTCACATAACCGGATAAAAATTTCTGAGCTTCCCAAGCGACATTTCGAGCTTTTTCCAGCTTTCCCTCTTTAAGATGAAGACGGACCATCTCAAGTAATGTCTGTGATAGCTGGATAGGAGTTCCCGAACGAATAAAACAGGCTTTACTTTTTTCAAGATCGGTTCGTATGTCATTCAATGATTCTCCTCGATCGTTTTTTTCTATAGCGCAAAGGCGATAAGCTACCCCTCGGAGATGAATATTGGGTTCTTGCATTATCCTGAGAATTTCTCGCTGAAAGTTGACACCAGAATCAACCAAAATTCCTGCACGATGAAATTCATATATCATTTCAAGAATCATAGGGGATGCATACTGGCGAATAAGTCCTGCTTCAGCACCTTCTTTGATACATTGAAGAAGAACGCTTTGGGCCTCACTGAGTCGTCCTTCTATGAGATGATAATAAGCCAGTCCACCACGGGTAAAATAGAGTGCCAGAGCGTTTTTAGTTTTTATGGCTTCTTGAAAAGCGCCGGAAAGATGAAAAGAAGCTTCTTCTTTTTTTCTGATTTGAAGCAATACAATACCCAAAACCGCTCTAATGGTAGCAGCTAAGGCTCTGTCTTTACGTTCAATGGTAAAACGATAATAATAATCAAGTGTTCCAATGGCGCGATGAAATTGTCCAAGATAGGCAGCACAATATCCCAGCCATATAGGCGCTGAAGGATTTATGACTTGTTCTGAACTATCCTGTTCAAAACTCTCAATAGCCTGCTCGAAATATGGCATCGCTTCTTTGAAAAAACCCTGGATATGATAATAAAGTCCAATAAATTCAGCAGATCGAATCTGAATATCGCTATCTCCTAATACTTCAACTTCGGCTTTCCCTTTTTCAAAAACTTCCATCGCTTTGTGGCGTCGCTCGGAGAAATAAAAAAGTCTGCCCAAGTGAAGATTTATTAAGGCCTGAGAACGCCTGTCTCCAATCTGTTTAGTCGTTTCAAGTGCGCTCCTGAGGAACATGACCAATTCGCTAAAGCCAGTGCCTGTTACGAAACTGAGATCAGACAAGTCGAGGCATGCCGACACAAAAAGAACAGCGATTTCCGATTGAATTTTTTTTCCAGATAACTTCGTTACAGCATGATACAGGTTCTCCTTTGCCGATATCCGATCATTTTTATCTATAGCACAACGCGTAAGAAACAGAGCTTTTCTGACTTCTTTTTCTTGAATCATCAAACAAATTCTTCCTTTTCATTGTTTTTTTGTGAACACTATTGGGCGCATACAACAGATGGGGGAAACAAATTTTATTCTCATTTTTGAACCAGGATTACGCTGAAAAAAATGAAGAAGATGAAAAAAAACACTTTAAATTCATCTTATTCATCTTCTTCAGCGTAATCCTGGTTCAAAAAATATACAATGAACTACCTGCTCCCCATCCATTGGATATGCCCAACACTATTCTATGAAATCGAATGACCAAAATCAATTTAAAAATGTCTGTATACAGACATTAAATTGTCACAATAGCGTCATTTAAAAAATTTATTAGTTTAAATCAATAGATAATTCAGTATGTTACAATGTTTATTTTTCTGGCATACCTATTGCTCAATAGTAAAGAATGATCAACAAATCAAATTAATGATAAAGGAGGAAAAATGGCACCGGAAAAAGCAAAAGCACATCTGGCATACGGACTGGAAAGAAAGGCCGAAATCATGCCGGATTTTAAAGTAATTACCTTTGAAAATGGATTGCAACCGGATGAAATACTTACTTATGAATCGATAGTACAAAAGGGTAGAAAACTTGCCCTGGAACTTTCAAATAAGGGAATCAGAAAAGGAGATGTTTTTGCCCTTGTCATGAGGAATCATCCGGAATTTGTGTATTCCATGTATGCAGCATCTGCCCTTGGTGCAATATTGCTACCAGTAGATCCCAGAACAAAGGGTGAACGATTAGAATATATCCTCAAGGATTCAAAAGCAAAAGGAATTATTTTTTCAGATGAATGTATGGGGGATGTTAACAAGGTTATGGAAAACATAGAAAATTTAAAGGTTATGGGGGTCAGTTACAAGAAAAATTTGCGTTTCCAGGAACAAAACGAGTATCCGAATTTGAGTCATATACTGGAAGGTCCCAATGTTGATCCCATAAACAATATGAATGAAGATGTCAACATTCCCCTTGAAATTATTTATACATCCGGAACCACAGGAGAGCCCAAAGGTGTTGTCGTAAAAGGGAATCGACTGGTGTTATATCCTTTGATTGCCCAATATGTGTTTCAATATTCTTCCGATGACATACTTTACACCGGCCTTTCCCTGAGTCATGGAAATGCCCAGGCTGTCACATTGATTCCATCACTTTTACTTTCAATTCCATCAGTTATTAGTCAGAAATTTACCAAAAGCCGGATCTGGGATATCTGCCGGCAATACAAGTGCACAAGTTTTTCTCTGTTGGGTGGAATGATGATGGGAATTTACAGTGAAGCAGAAAGGAGTGATGATACCGATAATCCAGTGCGTCTTGTGTTGAGTGCGGGTACTCCACACCCTATATGGGAAAATTTTGAGAAACGTTTTAATGTTCTTATTCATGAATGGTACGGTGCTGCAGAGGGCGGTTTCTGCCATAAACCACCAGGTATAGGTCCTGTAGGATCTTTTGGAAAGCCTTTAGATGGTACAGAAGTCAAGATAGTACGGGAAGATGACACAGAATGCAATCCTGGAGAAATTGGTGAATTTATCACACGAACTTCAGGACAAAAAACTGAAGTGGTTTATTTTGGAAAAAAGGAAGCCTCAAAAGAAAAAACCCGGGGTGGATGGCTCCGTTCAGGAGATATGTGTCATATGGACGAGGCTGGATGGTTATTCTTTGATTTCCGCAAAGGGGGGGGGCTTCGGAGAGCAGGTGACTTTATCATGCCGGAACATGTTGAAGCTGTTATATCAAAGCATCCTGATGTTAGCGATATATGCGTTTTTGGTATTTCGGCATCATCAGGCGCTCCAGGTGAAAGTGATATTGTTGCCGCAGTTGTTCCAATGAATGATAATAAAATAGATCCCAAATCGATTTTTCAGATGTGTAAGGAGAATCTTGGGGGCTCAGCTGTTCCCTCTTATATTCAGATTGTAAATAAAATTCCTAAAACGATTTCAGAAAAGAATCTTGATCGAATTTTGAAAGAAGAGTTCACAAAAAATGCTTCCAATGTTTATTCTCTTTCCAATTTTCATATTTGAACAGAAATAAGGAGTATTTATGAAACAAGCGTTAACAGAAAAGGTATCATATGCTCATTTCCCGCCCACACAAGGTTTTCGGTTTGAGTTTGAATCCGATCAATGTACGGGGTGTGGCATGTGTGCCAAAGCATGTCCCACCTCTTGTATTCAATGGGATAAAGAAAAAAAGCGTCCTTATGTAACGGCTTTAAAATCATTAAATCCTGCATGCATTGGATGCAACAATTGTGAATCCATATGTCCAGTCAGATGCATCCGTGTCCGTGGAGAATATAGGGTATTGGAAGGGAGATACAAAACGCCTGAAGACAAATTTGGTGATATGGTACCAGTCTCTCCATTTGATCAATCTTATAAGGCCGCTAATTTTGATGATTTTGAAAAAAGACTTACAGAGACTGAAAGTGTAATCTTCAAGCGCCGCAGTATCCGTATTTACCAAAAAAAGCCTGTTTCAAAAGAGATAATTCATAGAATAATTGAGGCAGCACGATTCGCACCCTCAGCAGGTAATTGTCAGCCCTGGAAATGCGTTATTGTAACGAATAGTGATTTAAACAACAGAATTAATAAAAAATGTGCGTCTGTGCTGGAAAAATTTCGATGGGCGTATTCTGGAGATCTTCAATGGTGGCGAAGGTCTGTCGTAAGCTTGATGAGCCTACTTCAAGTGAACAATTGGGATCAAAGACCTTTTTCAGCCATGGAAAAAATGAATCAAATTGGCGGAAATCTCACATTTAATGCCCCGGTGGTTATTCATTTTTTAAAAGATTATAGGGGAATTGGCCATCCCAGTATGGATGTGGCTATTGCTGCTCAAAATTTGGTACTTGCGGCACATTCCCTGGGGTTAGGAACCTGTTATATTGGATTTATTGCCAGTGCCATCAAATATGTACCAGTTGTAAAGAAATGGCTCAAGATAGAGTATCCTTATGAATTGGTGATCAGCATATGTGTGGGGTATCCGAAAAACAAGCAAGACAAACCTGTTCCCAGGGGAAAACTTCCTGTGGAGTGGATCGAGTAAAAACATTTCATATTAATTAACTGTTTTCAATCAATAACGTTAATGAAATAAAAGTAAGGAGATATAAAACATGGAATATCTGGATTTAAATATACATTTAACCAAAGAAGATATCATGATGAAAAAAGCCGCTGCTGAATTTGCAAAAAATGTCATGCGGCCTGTTTCCATAGAGATGGACAGAATGTCTTCGGAAAAAAGCATTGCCCCGAATTCTCCATTTTGGAATTTTAAGAAAAAGGCATATGAACTCGATTATCATACCATAATGATACCTGAAGCCTATGGTGGTATGGGGCTTTCTCCTTTGCAACAATGCCTGGTATTCGAAGAATTGGCATGGGGAAGTTTTGGTCTGACCATCGATCTCGCAGTAGCTGCTTTTCCGGCGCTTATGGGAAGCATGATAGCCGATGAAGCTATTATCAATGAAATTATCAATCCCTTTTGTAAATGCCGTGATGGTAAAATTGCTGGATGTTGGGCAATTACAGAGCCGGAACATGGATCAGATACTCTTATTCCGCATTATCCAAGTTTCAGTAATCCGAAAATTCCTTCAAATTGCACAGCCATTCCTGATGGTGAAGTGTATATCATTAATGGTCAAAAGGCCGCTTGGGTATCCGGAGGTTCATACGCAACACATGCAGCACTATTTTGCCAGGTGGATCCTTCCATGGGACACGCCGGTGGCGGTCTCTTTATTGTTCCATTGAATCTTCCCGGCGTATCAAGGGGGAAAGTACTTGATAAAATGGGACAACGTGATGATCCTCAGGCGGAACTATATTTCGACAATGTCCGGCTTCCCAAAAAGTACATGGTAACTGGTCCCGAAGTTTATGAAACTGTATTAGAAATGACACTTTCCATCACAACAGCGATGATGGGCATTTTAAGTGCAGGGCTTGCCAGGGCAGCATTTGAAGAAGCCTTGAATTATGCGAAAAATAGGAAACAAGGTGGCAAACCATTGATTGAACACCAAAGTGTCCAGAAAAAACTCTTCAATATGTTTTCAAAAGTAGAAATGATACGTCAGATAAGCCGTTCGGCATATATCTATAACCAGAGTACCCCCACACCGGCAGAAGAGTATTCGGTCATGGCTAAAGTATACGGCACACAATCATGTTTCGAAGTGGCAAATGATGCCATTCAAATTTTCGGGGCTAATGGACTGACAAAAGAATATGTTGTGGAAAAGTTGTTTCGGGATGCGCGAGCCACCCTTATAGAAGACGGTTCAAACGATGTTTTAGCTATTGCCGGAGGGCATAAAATGATCGCAAATTATCCCCGCAGAAATTAAAATCAAATTGGAGTAAGTCATAATCGTTACTTTGATAGTTTCAGGAATGTGACTTGCTCCTAATGGTGTGGATGAAAGGATATAATCATGTCTAATGTATATATAATTGGCCTTGGAATGATTCGTTTTACAAAATATCCTGAAAGAAGTGTGCGTGATATGGCTCATGAAGTCACACGTTTAGCGTTAGAGGATGCGGAGCTAGAAAAACAGGATATTCAGGCTGCTTTTTTTTCCAATACTTTTTGGGGGATGTTCAACCATCAGCATTCCATACGAGGACAGGTGATTCTTCGTTCGATGGGAATAGAGGCGATACCTGTGACAAATGTAGAAAATGCCTGTGCTGGAGCATCCACAGCACTTCATTTGGCTTTTACTGGTATACGTGCCGGAAATTTTGATGTTGCTTTGGCCTTGGGGGCTGAAAAAATTACTCATCCGGATAAAGCTAAATCTTTAGGAGCTTATGCAACTTGTATGGATGTGGAAAATTTCGAAAGTCAACTTGCATCCATTACGGCTGTAAATGAAATGCTAAATGTGAAAATTCCCCAGGGGCAAACGCCACCCGGACAGGGCCGAAGCGTATTTATGGATGCCTATGCGATGGGTGCCAGATGGCATATGAGTAAATTTGGGACGACTCAACGGCAATTGGCAGTAATTTGTTCCAAGAATCATTTTCACGGCTCGATCAACTCTCTTGCACAGTACAGAAATCCAATGAGTATCGAAGAGGTAATTGCGGATAAACCTATAGCATATCCTTTGACACGCGCGATGTGTGCTCCTGTAGGTGATGGAGCAGCCGCAGCCATTGTCTGTTCCGAAAAGTACCTAAAAAAATTGAAAAATCCTCGACCTGTCAAAATTTTAACCTCAATTCTGGGTTCAGGAATGGACCGTGACATTAATGGTGAAGATATTGGTGAACGCCTTGTAAAAAAAGCATATAATACAGCCGGTGTGGGGCCAAAAGATATCAGTCTGGCAGAATTGCACGATGCTACTTCATACGGTGAACTTCATCAGACAGAAGCCATGGGATTTTGTCCTCTTGGAGAAGGAGGTCCATACGCCGAATCCGGTGCAACAAATTTAGGAGGAACACAACCGGTAAACACCAGCGGCGGATTGGAAACTCGTGGCCATCCAATCGGGGCTTCAGGGCTTGCTCAGATATACGAAATTGGTCTTCAACTCAGAAATGAGGCTGGAAAAAGGCAGGTTGAAAACGCACGCCTGGGACTCGCTGAAAATGGTGGCGGTAATATTGGTTTCGAGGAAGCGGCCATGTGTATCCATATTCTGGAAAAGGTTTAAATAGATGCTTCAAAAATGAATCAGGAAATAAAGGAATAACATGAACGATAAGAAAATATTTATTACCGGAGCGGCATCAGGAATCGGACTTGAAACCGCAAAATTATTTGCACAAAGAGGATGGTTTGTTGGAATAACAGATTTAAATGAAAAGGGGTTACGCTCCCTTGAAGCAGAAATTGGAAACAACAATTGTTTTTCAAGTGTTTTGGATGTTACCGAACAGAGTGCCTACATGAAAGTCATTGAAACCTTTACCAAAAGAACCGGTGGAAAAATCGATGTGTTGTTCAACAATGCCGGAATTCTTCGAATGGGTAAAAATGAATCTATCTCACTTGCAGACCAACATATGACGATAGATACTAATATCAAAGGAATTTTAAATGGAATTTACTGTGCTCTGGAATACCTTAAAAAGACACCCAGATCCCGAATTATCAGTATGGCTTCAACATCTGCTCTATACGGTATTCCAGAAATGGCAGTGTATTCAGCTTCGAAACACGCTGTATGTGCTCTTACTGAGGCGCTTGATTTAGAGTTTGAGGCATATGATATCACGGTTTCAGATATCATTGTCCCATTTGTTAAAACCCCCATGGTTACAGCAGCAGAAAAAAAAGCGCGAAGCATGGATACACTCAGTGCGAGGATTGAACCATACAAGGTGGCAGAAACAGTCTGGAAAGCTGCACATGGCCAAAAATTGCATTGGAAAATTCATTTCATCACTTATTTGATGATCACAACTTTATGGACGTTACCAGCTATAAGACGTGCCATTGTTAGGTTTCTATGCATGTCACCAAACGGATAGGTCTATAAGTGTATACATTTTTTTTCTTAGCCCTGAAAGGGCGGCAACATACCAGCCCAGGGCA
>Ga0272440_1003111_pt1 | contig 12551 bp, 7 predicted proteins | sample SSMMMBAug17_FD_192440 | JGI IMG/M metagenome (GOLD analysis project Ga0272440, IMG submission 192440) | Marine sediment archaeal communities from Little Sippewissett salt marsh, Falmouth, MA, United States - SSM-MMB-Aug17 | ecosystem: Environmental > Aquatic > Marine > Wetlands > Sediment ...
TTATTTTCCGAGCATTCCTTAACAAAAACTGAAATCAAACCGCTGTCCGATGGCGAAGATAAACCATGAACCCCTATACTAATGAGCGCATGAAAAATGTCAATTAACGTAAAAGTATCCTACGTCCTGCAGCAGGAACGTTTTCAACATCTTTGATCTCTGAAAACCGGACAGATACCGGCACTACCAAAACCGCTATTTTTGTAGCCAGGTGGTCCATTGGTTCAGTTGTGATATCGCAAGAGAATTTCCCATCGTCGCTCACCTGTATGCCATTTTTCCGATTATTTCCCGGTTTATTCTTCCATTGATTGTTCACAAAAATTGCGACATAAATTTGATCGTTTTCTGGATCAAAAGGGGTTACCTGACCTTCGAGATTTTGCAACCGATTTCCCATTGGCGGCATTTGATCAATAACAATGTTAATGCGTGTATTGATCCTTCCCGCATCAACTGCGGCATTGTCAAAAGCGCCGCAACTTAGAGCAAGCGACTCTTGTTCGCGCGTTTGAGATCCATAATTACCTGACAGATTGTGATAGGTTGAAACGGTTTGATTTGTTAAATCTATAACTTGATCAGTGTGTTTTGAATAAGAAGAATTGATATCGTCATCACCCTGACTGTAAATATATACAGCCCCTGCCATACTGCCATTTTCATCATTGCCATAGGCCCCCATGATAAGTCCCTGATCACCAACAGCAATGTCATAACCAAAGTAATCATAGGAAGATCCATCACTTGCGTAATACTTTTTGAGCATATTCCATTGGTCGCCTTCAAGAATGTACAGGTATGAAGCGCCTGAGGTGGATCCCTTTTCATCATCTCCATAGGCACCGATCAGGAGTCGTGTTCCAACCAGATCCACTGAAGCACCAAAATAATCATTGGATGTGCCTTGAATTGGGACCAGTTTTATCTGAAAATTCCAGATGCCCCTGTCATATTTAAAAATGTAAGCGCCGCCAACATTATTGCGGGATTCATCATCACAACGATAGGCGCCAACAACTGCATAATCTCCAGAAATGGCAACATCATAACCAAAGTAATCATTGGGTTGGCCATCATTTGCAAAGAGTTTGGCCTGCAATATCCACATTCCCTGATCACGTTTATATATCATGGCGGATCCCGAACTATCGCCTTTGTCATCATCTCTGTATGCCCCAACGATGGCATGGCTTTCTGAAATAGCCACTGCATATCCAAATTGATCATTTCTGTCGCCTTGTTCATCGACCAATTTCTGCTGTTGTACCCATGTGTTGTCAGTCTGACGTTCAAAGATATATGCAGACCCGGCCATGCTGGCTTTATCATCATCACCATATGCACCAATGATGGCATAGTTTTCACTGATATCCACTGCAAAACCAAAATAATCATTGGCCTGTGCATCATCCGCAGTTAACTTTTGAGCTTCTTGCCATCCGGATGCGTTTAATGAATAGATATAAGCAGTGCCTGATTTACTTCCAGCGCCATCACTTCCATATGATCCAAAAATAGCAACGCGTTCATCAATGGCCACCGCACAACCAAAATAATCATTTATTTGGGCATCATCAGGAATAATCTTTTGTTTTTGTGCCCATTTTTTTCCATCATAGTGCAGCATGTAAACGGCTCCGGCATTGCCGCCCTTATCATCATCTCCCTTTGCACCGCCCACCGCATAATTTCCAGAAATTGCGACAGAACGGCCAAAGTTATCACTTCTTTCGCAATCGGTTGGAATAATTTTAAATTCAGTTGGTGGGATGGGATTAAAATTCCATGCTTTTTGTAATTCATAATACACATTTCGGGGTTGAACCTTATCAATATGGTTGCCATTTTTGATGACTCTCATGATTCCCCACCATTCCTCATTGGAATAAGCATCCGGGTGTGTCCCAATAGAATAACCACAAAAGCCATGAAATAATGGGTCATCATCCTTGCATTGTGGATCCGCAGAGTGTTTACCTTTCCACCATTCATCAGAATATGCCATAATGCTTGCGCCAATGCAGATCGTTTGGTTTTGTTCGATTTCCTTCCACAATGCACGTGCATACTCAGATTGTTGAGGTATGCCATTGAGTTCATATTCTTGCTTTGTTGTATTATCAAGGGCATCAATTCCAAATTCAAGCACAACCAAAGGTTTTTCACTCAATCCGCTATAGCTTGAAAATAAATCTCCAAAGGATTTGCCTCGATAAACATTTGCGCCCCAAACTGAAAGCTCCGGTACTTTTTTATCATAGGTTCTAATTATGCTGTCAAGATTGACATCCATCAAGGCAGTGGTCGTAGGGTGATAGGTGCGTCCCTCAAGTTGTTTGGCTGCAAGAGCCATTTCGTTAATCAGGCTAAATAGATGGTCAAGTTTTTGGCCATACATCCAATCCGCATTTAATTCGTTTCCAATGCACCACATGAGTATGGCGGGATGATTCATATGTACGCGAACCATATCCAAAAAGTCTTGTTTGATTATTTCCCGCTGATTTTGAGGATCATCAGGGTCAATGTTGTAACCGCCTTCAATCCAAAATCCTGCAATTACATACATGGAATCTTCACCATCATTAAAGGCATCATCCAAAAAATGTGTATGGTCGGCATTGGGGTGCCAGCTCCACAATCGAAGTGTATTTGATCCCATTACACGTAACAATGGAAAGTCACGTTCATGAATGTCATCATAATCTGAGGTAAAATAATCTCCATAAGGGGCGCGGATTTCTGGATCATGTCCGATGGGAGTGGGGGAATACCCAACGCCTTTCACTTGAAAAGGAGAATCATTTACTGATAGGCTTTGATCATTAATCAAAATTCGTGATGCTGATCTTGAGATCACATGAACCTTTATACCGGTCCATTGTTCTTGAAAAGCGCCTGAATTCCCAATTGCCCTAACACATATTGAGTACTGACCAGGTTCTGAGGGGACAGACCATTCATAACGCCATTGATTTGTTCCAGTGACTATTTTCCAGGTATGTCCGCTATCCAATGAAATTTCAACCCGGGCGATGGTTTCCTGTTCAGTGGCTGAAGCTGTTCCTTTAATGGGGTAGGTTGTTGCGTAAATCTGATCGTTTGAATGGGGATAACTGATTTCTGAATCAATTACCGGTGGATGTGATTGTCCTTTAATTTTTAAATGTACTGGAATGTCAACAGGAGTATTGTTTGTGTCATTGCTTTCAATCCGCAAGATGGCATCATATTCACCCTGAGGCATACCATTGGCATTAACATGAACATCAACAGGTTCTGTTGACATGGATGAAATTTCACCAGACAGTGGATTTGTGCGTAACCATGCACATGGATTGTTCTGAAAACGAATGGCATGCAAATCATGCAGGTACATTTCATTGTGCGCCACCTGGACCCCCTCACTGCCATCCTTATTTTCAATTCCGATTGTGGCGGTATGGGTATCAATGCTATCACGAAAATGATTGTATTGATATAAAATGCTGCCATCTTCATTAATGATGACCTGAGCCGATACAGTCCCAGAACTGCCATACTGCCCATAATCAATGAAGGAAATAATGAGCTTTTGGCCGATTGTTTTGTAAAAAACAGTGGCATTTCTTGGTGTCAGGTCATCCCAAAACCAGGCCAAAAAATTTCCTGGGGCGCGGTTCTCAGGTATTGATTCATTTTGTCGTTCTGCAAGCCCCGCTGTATCGCCAAAACCAATCAATCCATTTGAGGATATGTAAAAATGATCATATGATGAGCCATAAAAAGGAAATGAAAATCCAATGGGAAATGGCCCGACAAAGTTGTCATCTTTGAGTGTTTCAATTTTCCGACCGCCAGCAGTAATATCAATCCAATCAAATATGGGACCTCCCGGCATATCGGAATCACTCCATGAATAGTTGGTGTTTTCTTCAGGCAAACATGACGTGATCATATTCCAGACCAGTTGATGGTTGCCCTTGTTCATAATGGATATTTTTTTATGATCTTGTTCATTTTCCATCAATTCAAAGTTTAACTCTTTTGGGGTAACATCTATAACAGGTAATGCGTCAACAACATCCAAATGAACAGGTATTGTAACACGAGAATTCAAAAGATCATTCGACGAAACAATCACATTACATTGGTAATGATCTTTCATCAGATAAGTCGTATCAGCACCAATGGAAACATCAGTGTGCTGTTCAGGGGGAATGCGCCCCTCTGATGCTTGATATATTTTTAGCCACGAACATCTGTTGGGCTCGAATTTTATTGCCATTTGCTCCTGCAAATAATTCATATTGAATGCCACTTCAAGGCCATCAGTACCTTCACTATTTTCAATACCTACAGTACATGAATTGCTGTCAAAGGAATTCTTGAACGATTTATATTGAAATAAAATGGTGCCTTCTTTATCAAGTATAATTTGAAATGTTGCTGTACCCCCATTTCTATATTTACGCATTTGATTAAATTGAACAATGAGCCTGTTTCTTTGTCGATAATAGTATATGGCCCCCTCCTCAGGTGAAAGATCGTCCCAAAGGGGTGCAATAATATTGTTGGGTGTTTTTTCATCAGGAACAGGCATATTTGTATGATTGGCAAAATCTGTAGGTGTGCCAAATCCGATAAAACCATTGGATGATACAAAGAATACGTCATAGTTTTGACCATAAAATGGGAAATCAAAGCCAAGATCCAAAGGTCCGGTATAATCGTCATCTTTAAGATCTGAGATGGGTGTTCCAGATCGGGAAATATCGACCCAGTCATAAATTGGGCCCGCATTTGCCAGACTGTCTGTCCATATATAACCAAATCCATCAGGTCCGCCAAAATGCGCTGTTTTTTTACGCCCCATGCGGGTATCGATTTGATCTTTATCAAGTGAATGATAATACTGTGATGGATATGTATTGTTTTGGGTATCACCTGTAATATGCATGTGCCAGGTCAGGTCAGTGTTGCCTGAATTGCCAATTGTTACAATATCTTTTTCAATATTGCCTTTTTGGACAACAAAATTGAAAGCTGCGGGATTCACAGTAATCTTTGGTGATGTTATTTGTATGGGAATGCTTATTTCCAGTGGATTGGGATGATTCAATGCGTTATGTTGTAGTGTCATGATTACATGATACGTGCCATATGGCAGATTCCTGGCAGTATATGTCATTGCAATCGTGTGAGACAGGCCAGATTCAATTGTACCCTCTGTTATATCAGGAATGACAATGTCCGAATAAGAAATATTCATATTTGAAGACACAGGCATTGCATCGGAAACAGACAGATCATATATAAGCGGCCCGCACCCTTGATTTCGAATGTTAAAAGGTGTTACAATGGATTGACCTGATGGAATCTCAATGGTTTGAAAGTCTTCAACGATGAGTATGGGGACATCTGTAGAAAACATTTGATCATTGCCAAAGGTCGTGCCTTCACTATTTTGCGCGACCAATCGAAAATGATATTGGGTTTCTGATTCAAGTCCATCAATCCCCACATTGATCGAAACAGGATTTCCGGCATCCCCTGCATTCATTGGATCTGTTTTCATGCCATACACATGCGTTGGACCATATTCAAAATACGCAGTTGTGGGCAATCCATTTGGATGGACTGTACCATTGAACATGGCAGTTTTGCATGTAATCATACTGGCCGAACCTGTATAAACAGCAGGTTGGTAATTCTTATGTAATGAGATATTCAATTTCAGTGTTTGATCGGCTGAAATTCGAATGTCTCTAAAGATTTGCAAGTTGTAATTCGGGGCGAATACTGCGAGATTATATGTGCCTTCAGGAATAAAAGAAAACCGGTAATAGCCATTCGATTCGCTGTAAGTGGCAAATCGGCCTGTTTCAACGCGAACATCTGTTATAGGCTGCTTTGATTCTTTGTCTATAATGGTTCCATGAAGTACACCTGTGGGCATGTTGACCATTTGTTTTGCCTGACTTGTATGTGCAAATGAAAAAATCAGTAGCAGTAAAATGATATAAATGGTTGATTGTGTTTTTTTAATATAAAACATTTTCACTCCTTAATTTTTTAAATTTGACAGTACTGTCAATAATATGCATAAAATTATACAGGCCAGTCAATACTATACCTGTGTAACTCTAAAGACTTCTTCAACAGATGTCATTCCTTTTAATATTTTATTCACACCATCCTGTCGCAAGGTAGTCATACCATACTTAATTGCTTCCTGTTTAATGATATTTGAATCTGATGTTTGTAGACATAAACTTTTGATACTTTCATTCATGATCATAATTTCAAAAATTGCACGACGGCCTTTGTATCCTGTGTGAAGGCATGAATTACAACCTTTTGGGCGATAAATTGTTTTTCCAGCTAGATGTTTTGGTGAAATGCCAATGCTTTTTAGTGAATGCGCATCCGGTGTATAAGGTTCTTTACATTCATCACAAAGCATACGCACGAGACGTTGTGCAACAACTGCAAGTATTGATGATGACAAAAGAAAGGGCTCAATTCCGATATCAATGAGTCGGGTAATCGCACTTGCTGAATCATTGGTATGTAAGGTGGAAAAAACCAGATGGCCTGTAAGTGCGGATTGTACAGCAATTTCAGCAGTTTCTTTATCACGAATTTCACCAATAAGAATAACATCAGGGTCCTGACGAACGATGGATCGCAATCCCCTTGCAAAAGTAAGGTCAATTTTTGGGTTCACCTGTATTTGACCGATACCCTGGATTTGATATTCAACCGGATCTTCAACAGTAATAATATTAATATCAGGATTATTGATTGTTGATAAAATGGCATACAACGAGGTCGTTTTACCACTTCCTGTCGGTCCGGTAACAAGAATAATTCCATGAGAAGAATGTATGAGTTCATCAGTAGTTTGGTATTGTTCCGGAGATAACCCTAAGTCTGTCAATTTAAGTAAGACGCTGGTTTTGTCGAGCAATCGAAGGACAACACGTTCGCCAAAAGTTGTGGGAAGTGTTGAGACACGAATATCGATATTTTTATCGCCAATACGAATCTCGATACGACCATCTTGAGGCAGGCGTTTTTCAGCAATGTTCAAATCTGCCATGACCTTAATTCTGGAAACCAGCGCAGATTGAATGCGTTTGGGCGGTGATATCATATCATACAGGATCCCATCCACTCGCTGACGTACTTTAAATGAGTTTTGAAAAGGTTCCATATGGATATCACTGGCCCGAGATTTCACTGCCTGAGATAGAATATGATTGACCAGTTTGATAATAGGGGCATCACTGGTGTCATCTAAAAGGTCAACAGTTTCTTCAATTTCGGTAATAATGCTGTCACCGGTTTCTTCCTCCATATCCTGAACAAGCTGTTCTGCAGAATCACGACTCATATCATAAGAAAGATTGGTTGCCGACAGAATGGCAGCGCCCGGTGAAAAGACAACATGAAGATCTTCAGCCCCAAATGCATGAACGAGATCATCAAGGGCCTGAAAACAGGCAGGGGTACTGATTGCAATGATTCGACACCCAAATTCGTTTTGATCTCCTTTTTCTCGAATGATGGGCCCTTTCCTGGAATAATTGGCATCACGTGTTTCAATGGGAACCATGCCATATCTTTTGAGAAACTGGATTGGCACATATCGAGCAAATTCAACATTTATATCGTTTACCGGCAAACGTTCCCATACAGGAATTTTATATTGCATGCTCCATGCATTGAGCAATTGCATCTCACTGACAATACTGCGTTGGACTAAAATATTGCCATAGTCTGTTTGTTTCTCCGCTTGAATGCGATGGGCTTCAGTAAGTGATTCTTCAGGTATATTGAAGTGCTCCATCAATATTGTATCCAGGGTTTTCAAAGTCATCTCCTATTTTTCAATTTGTTTGGTTCGATATTGAATGTATCCATCTTTGACTGCACTGTAAGGTTCAAAAGCCATTTCTTTAATTTTTTCATATTCTCCCGCCCGAAAAGACATGGCATTCAATGTTCTTACAGAACTAACACCGATCACGACATATGAATCTTCAATATAATTAACAGGGTCTAAGTAGTTATCACCGATAGAACCGGTTAAATCACGAAGCGTTGAACTTCCCAAAAATGGCAGCACCAGATAAAAACCATTACCAATACCATATGAACCTAAGGTTTGTCCCAAATCTTCATTATGAGATTCCAGATTAAAGTATGTTTTTGATGGTGTGGTAAATCCAGCCACGCCTATGGTTGAATTAACAGCAAAAGCAATAATTTCAGTACCGGAATCTATGGGACGTAATTGAAGCAGACAATTCACTGCACGTTGCGGCATGTTTATATTGTTGAAAAAATTCATTAAACCGACACGAACAGGTGATGGGGTATAGTGATTGTATGTCTGTACAACAGGCTTGATACACCAAAAATAGAGTGTGTCATTTATTTTAAAAATACACCGATTCATCTTTTCTAAAGGATCCCATATCCCCGGTGGAACAGGTTTATCAATATTTTCATCAAATTCATCATCAAAGGCCCAATCGTCGTCTTGAATTTCTGTGTCTGCCTGATCTGTTTTCGGTGATGCGGCATGAATGGGTGCATGTAAAAAAAAACCAAAAATAAACAGCATCATAAAAATTATTGTTTTAGATTGTGGCATGCTTAACCTTTAATCATTATAAATCTGAAAACTGACCCAGTTTTTGTTTCATCATGTTCATCAGATCATTCATGCCCTGTTTCATAAGAATTTTATGAAACTGAGACCGATAATTTCGTACCAAACTGACGCCCTCTATAGAAATATCGTAAACCCGCCATCGGTCTGATTTTAACAACTTGTAATCCATTGGAATTTCATTTTTCTGGGTCACAATGATCGTTTTTACCAGGGATTTGTTTTTATGATGACGCTCGTCAAGATATTTCACTTTTTCGTTGGTGTATTCTTCAAGTCGCTGATAATAAATATTGGCCAAAAATCGAGCAAACAAATGGGAGAATTTTTTTTGTTGATCATTTGATAATTGTTTCCATTCTTTTCCCAGGGTTCTTTTAGACATTTCATCAAAATTGAACAGATCTAAGGCCATTGCAAAGATCTTTTTTCGTTGAATGGATTTGGCTTCAGGTGTTAATGCTTTTTGTTTATCTTTAAACATACCGATGACTTTATCTATACTAGATTTTAATTCCTGAGTGGCCTCACCAGCAACAGCGCCTGATGAAATCAACAAAAGAACGAGTGTTAATGAAAGTGTTAATTTTTTCATATTTTTCTCCCCAATGAATTAAGGTATCCTTTGAAAATAACTTAGGAAAACTCGAAAAATAAGTTCCCCATTTACTTATGTGCCAAGAACGTGTAGGGGCGAACCTTATGTTCGCCCTCGAACTAATAACGCTTTCGTTCCTATGTACGATGGGCGAACATAAGGTTCGCCCCTACACGTTCTTGGCACATAAGTAAATGAGGAATTTATTTTCCGAGCATTCCTTAGGAATGCTCGGAAAATACCATGCTCATTTTTCATGATCGTACAAAAAAATAAGGTCGTGTAGAGACGTAGCATGCTATGTCTCTACAGTACAATGACATCAAAACGAACAATATCAATAATGGGGAAGTTATTTGCCGAGCGTACCCATTATTGCTATTCTTCGTTTAAGGAAAATGTACTTTTGAGACGTCGCATGCGACATTTCTATTCGATCTAATTTTTTTCTGTACGATCAAGAAAAAAAGAGCATATTATTTTTCGAGCATTATTTTACCCCGCCAAAAACATACTTACTGATTAAGGATTCAAGGTCAACAGCGGATTCTGTTTCAAAGATGAGATCCCCATCTTTAAGAATTGTATCTGATCCGCCTGCTGATATTTGTATGTATTTATCCCCAATGAGTCCACTGGTTTTGATGGATGCAATAACATCATCGGTCAACTCAATATTGGGATGAACCATCATTTGTACAACAGCCACCTGCTTTTGTGGATCAAGCGCGATAGATGCCACTTCACCAATTTGAACACCGGCCAATTCGACAAAAGCGCCGGTTTTAAGTCCGGAAACAGATTCAAAACGCGCGGTTAAAAAATAACCTCCAGGGCCGAACCAGTCCAGTTTGCCCAATCTGATGGTTAAATATGCAGTGCACATCAAACCAATGAAAACAAATATACCGACCCATAGGGTTATGATATTATCTTTTTTGATCATAAATCGGATATCTCCATTAATATGCCGAAAAATCCAGGATTATTTTTTGCAAGCATCAGGTACAATATCATGCAGATCGAAAATACAAATCATATTGGTTTCTTGCTCAAAATTAAAGAAATTATTTCCGGTTACAATAATTTTATCATCACCGCCAATAAAATTACGTTCATAGCATTCTTTGGCAGCAAGTCGAATGCGATCAATATTGGACATTTCAGTTTTTAGCTCGGGAAGAACAAAAGGTTCAACGCCCCAGATCATCCGCATTTCTCTGGAAGCTTTCTTCGTATCAGTAATTCCAAACATTGCAAAATAGGGTCGATATTTTGAAATCATTCGGGCCGAATACCCAGATTTCGTCAGGCAGATAATTTTTCCAGTGGAATGTTCTGATAAATCCTTACATGCCGAAAAAACGAGATGTCCAATTAATTCGGAATGGGTGCGTTGAGGTGCATCCAAATCATCAGGATTCGCATGCACCATGTGCGTTTCAGCCGAACGAATAATTCGCTCCATCATTTCCACTGCTTTTTCCGGAAATTTTCCAGATGCTGTCTCAGCACTAAGCATCACAGCATCAGCCCCATCATCAATGGCGTTATAAACATCAGAAACTTCCGCCCGCGTCGGGGTAGGTGCATGGGTCATGGATTCTAACATTTGTGTGGCAACAATACCGGGTTTTCCTGCAATATTGCATTTTCTAATCAACGATTTCTGAACCGGCTGAACATCTTCTGCTGCAATTTCAACGCCCAGATCTCCTCTTGCAATCATAATACCATCTGATACCGCTAAAATTTCATCAAAATTTTCAAGGGCAAAAGGACGTTCTATTTTTGCGATGAGTTTAATATTCGGATTTCCTGCATCAGTCAATATCTGCCGAATCTTTTGAATATCTTTCGCATCATTAACAAAGGATATTGCAACATATTCAGGATTCAATTTTGCGATCAGTTGTAAATCCTCAATATCTTTTTGGGTGGGCACAGATAAAGATATTTTTGTTGAAGGCAAATTGACACCCTTTTTGGTGGATATGAAACCACCTGTCAGGATATCGCATATCAGTTGATTGCCATTGATTTCTTTAATTTTAAGACAAACCAAACCATCATTGATATAAATCAGATCGCCGGGTCTACCTTCTTGAGGAAGTTTTTCATAACTAATATTGATAATCTTTTTGTTGCCTTCAACCGGGTCTGTTGTAACAATAATAGTTCTTCCTTGTTTCAAAAGAACGCCCTCACCTTCAACTTTTCCAATACGAATTTTCGGCCCCTGAATATCACATAAAATGGCAAGGCGATCATCAGCTTTTCTGACATTTTCAAAAATTTGAATTTTATCCTGGTGCGACCCATGAGAAAAATTGATTCGTGTACAATCCATTCCCAGGTCAGCCAGACGCCTGATTTGTTCGGGCGTATGACAGGAAGGACCCATTGTACAAATAATTTTTGATTGCGTTATTGATAACATATCTTTCCTTTCAGATATATGGTTTGGATATATGATTAAAAAATATATTTAAAGCCCAAAGTATTCTCTTAGCTTTTTCTTGGCTGTTTTTTTATCCCTTCGATTCTCTGCACTAATCTCAGGAATTACATTTTCAGGAATCGAAAACACTTTCTCAAATGTTTTACGTGCTTTTTCTTTTTCACTCATTTCCCAATAAATATCTCCCAAAAAAATATAGGACAGTGTAAAATTAGGATACTTTGAGAGCGCATCATTGAGTAAATCAGCACCATCTTGAAGCCCCTCACCCCATTTTCTGAAAAAACGAGGGGTTCCCCAATAAATCCGCGCCAAAAGGCGCTGTGGGCCGCCACGATAATAATAGCGATCAATTTTTAAAACTTGATTGGCCTGTTCTTTTATTGTCCCTACATTCATGGCACTTTTCATAAAGCCCTTTTCTTTGCAATATGCGGCATTATTTGTGGCATCCCAAAAAATCCCTGGCGCACTTTTTGGATTAATTTTAGTAAGCTTTTTTGCATAGTTCATTCCTTTTTGATACATATCCTTTCGAAACTGAATGAAATCACTGCCAGGATGTAGATTTCCCATCCAAAAAAAACCAATGCTCAACCTGGTCAGAATGAGTTGATTGTCCGGCTGAATTTGTAAGGCTTTTTCATAAGCCTCAAGACACTTTTTTAGTTGATCAAGATTGTCACGATCTCCCCAGGTTGCATCTCCAAGGGCTTTTAGTTTTGAGAATTGATCTTCACCAAAAGCAAAGCCCGATACCATAAACACCATTAAACAAGTCACCAATAATTTTTTCATTTTGTCTCCCTGCTCTTTTTAATCATTAA
>Ga0272440_1003112_pt1 | contig 12549 bp, 10 predicted proteins | sample SSMMMBAug17_FD_192440 | JGI IMG/M metagenome (GOLD analysis project Ga0272440, IMG submission 192440) | Marine sediment archaeal communities from Little Sippewissett salt marsh, Falmouth, MA, United States - SSM-MMB-Aug17 | ecosystem: Environmental > Aquatic > Marine > Wetlands > Sediment ...
CATCTTTATTGACCATATCGATTTTGGCAAAACATTTGACAATAGTTGAATTTGGTTCTTTGGCAATTATTCAGGCTTATGCGATGACTATCAATGGATTATTTAATTTTCAAACATGGCAGACTGTCGTAAAATATTATCCTGAAACGAATCATGATTCAACGTTATTATGTTCTTTGTTAAAATATAGCTTTACCATTGATTTATTTACTGCTATATCCTCATTTCTATTTGCAGGTTTCAGTATTTTTTTTATTGCAGAATGGATACATTTAGAATCAAAGTTTATTCATCCTGCGTTAATTTACTTATTGATTATTATTTTCACTATTGAAGGTACGGCAACAGGTTATTTACGTAGTATCGATAAATTCTACTGCTTTTTTATTTCTGATGGCGTTGCAGCTGTTTTTAAATTGGTCTCAATATTTTTTATTTCCAGGTACAATGGAACCATTGAAAACTATGTTGTCATTATTGTCATATTTGCTTTTATAAAGACGCTGCTGATCAATTTACTGTTTGTAAAGCATATCGGAATGTTCTTATTAAAAAAAATTTTCATCGTATCAATCAATGAAATTAAAAAAAAAAATCAAGACATATGGGAATTCAGTCTTTATACAAGTCTAACAGGTTCTTTTGATATTGTTTTTAAACAAGCCGATACATTGATTGTATCAGCTTTTTTTGGTGTATATTATGCTGGAATATACAAAATGTTAAAAACTTTTGGCAACCTTTTACTTCAGTGTATAAATCCAATATATTTAAGCTTGTTTCCAGTTGTGAGCGAAAAGAAACATCATGTGCAAGATTTGCTTTCGTTCATTAATCAAAGTATCGCATGTCTTTTTTGTCTGGCGATAATAAGCGCGTGTTTTTTTTATTGGATGCATACTTTTTTGATCAAAACTTTCTTTGGTGCAGATTATCTTGAATATGCACCATACCTGATGTGGTATATTGTTCCAATAATCATTTCTGGTGTTTTTACAGCTGTGCATTCATCTTTTAACTTGTTGGGATTTCACAAAACAACCTTATATTTAATTGTGACAGCCTCATTTTTTTATATCGTAATGATTTATCTTTTGAAAGGTTTTATGGGTTTTTCATCGGTGTTAATGATGCTCATAATCCATTCCATTTTTATTGTTACGTTTAAATATACCAAAATTTATATTTTTTGTCGCAAATTGAAAAAGCGTTGAAAAAGGAAAAATAATGAAAAGGAAACGTATCGCGTTAATGATATTTAGTAAATCAATGGGTGGTGCAGAGAGTGTTGTTATAGAAATTGTAAGGCATATTGATTATAAAAAGTTTGATGTGTTTATAATTACCAATGATGAGGTTCAATCTTTTTTTTTCCCATATCTAAACAAAAACCGAATTTTTAGTATAGGACGAATTTATTATCTATCAAACAGCGACTTCGTTAATAAAATAATACTTAAACTATTCATATCATTAAATATCAATATTCAAAAAATATTGATAGATATAAAAATACAAAAACTAGTAAACTTTATTAAAATTAATAAAATAGAATTAATTCACTCACATTTGGAGCTGGACATGTACATGCTCAGCAAAGTAAAAAAAAAATTAGGCAATCATGTAAAAATCATTTTTACAATGCATGGATCATTATCATTGGCTGCTGGAGATATACATTTATGTGTATTAAAAAAAAAACAGATTATTGATGCATTAACATCATACGATTATTATACATCTGCCTGTCAGTTTTTTATTAGTATACTTAAAGACTATATTTCGATCCGGAGTAAATATGAGATTATTGAAAATGGAATTGATTTTTCAAACATAAACTGTTTATTAAAAAAAACAAAATTACAACATACTGAAATTGTTAAACTTGTATATTTAGGCGGAGAACGCTATAAAAAAGGCCCCGATATTTTATTAAATGCTATAGACATTTTAGTTCATAAATATCAAATAACACATATACGCTTAGATATTTTAAGAGATATTTCTATTGGTAGCAGTATATTCAAATTAATACAACATCGAAATATAGATCAATACATAAGCTTTAATGGTTACATTCCCTCTCCAGATCATTTGAAGTTTATTTATGATAGTGATATTTTTGTTCTTCCTTCACGAACAGAAGGAATTGCAAACTCACTTATGGAAGCAATTGGTTTAGAAAAAGCAATAGTTGCGACTGATGTTGGAGGAACGGGTGAAATTGTTATTGATGAACACAATGGTTTGTTATCATCAACAGATCCGCATCAATTGGCTATAAAACTCAAGCAATTGATTTTAAATAAGGATTTGCGAACTTTCTTTTCAATAAACAATAAAGTGATTAAATCACAATTCGATTGGAATGTAATTATTCGCAAATATGAAAAAATGTATATCAAGGAATAAACAATGAATTATGACGTCGTAGTGGTCGGAAGCGGTTTAGCAGGTGTTGTTTCGGCAAATCTATTGGCTGAAGCTGGCAATTCTGTATTGATAATAGAAAAGAAATCTCATATTGGTGGTAATACATATGATTGTTATAACAACTATGGAATTCTGATTCAAAAGTACGGTCCCCATATCTTTAGAACAAACAATGAAAAAGTTTGGCACTATCTGTCACGTTTTACCGAATGGCATTATTATCAGCACAAAGTAGTTGCGAGAGTTAAAGGGTTTGAAGTACCATTTCCAATTAATCTGGATACTTATAATGCACTGTATGGTCAACAGTTAACCACAGAACAGTTTGAAATAACTTTACAATCTTTTGCAAGAACACAATCCCCCAAAAATGCAGAGGAAGCAGTTATTTATCAGGTAGGTACAGATTTATATAATATTTTTTTTAAAAACTATATGATAAAACATTGGGGAATTCATCCTGAAAATCTTTTTGCAGATGCTGTGAAACGTGTACCTGTTCGAACAGACAGGGAAACGCGATATTTTACACATCGATATCAAGGTATTCCAAAATATGGCTACACTGTCATGATCAATAAAATGTTGGATCATGACAATATTTCTGTTTTAATGCAAACAGATTACAAAAAAATCATTGACCAAGTAGAATATAAAAAAATGATATATACAGCTCCTTTGGATTATTATTTCGATTATCAATTTGGTACATTAGATTACAGAAGTCTGTTATTTGAGGAAAGAACGTATGATCAAGAATCATTTCAGAGTCATGCTGTTATAAACTATCCCAATGACTATGATTACACAAGAGTGACCGAATATAAAAAGCTTACCGGACAAAAGCATTTAAAAACGACTGTGCATTATGAATATCCAAAAGCGTTCGATTCTAATAACAATGAACCTTATTATCCAATACTGGATCAAAAAAATTTGTTGTTAAAACAGAAATATTTGACTCTTTCCCAAAAGTTGAACAATGTCTTTTTCATTGGCAGATTGGCCGAATATTGCTATTATACGATGGATGAACTTGTAGAAAAAATTATTAAGCAAAAATCAAGTTTACTGGACATTCAAGAATGAAATTAGTATACGTTGCCAATACAATTTTGCCCTCAAAAAAAGCGAATAGTCTTCAAACAATGAAAATGTGTGAAGCTTTTGCTCGGATTGGCCATGAAACTTTTTTGTTATTACCAAAAATTGCGCATCACCAGGTAGATCCTTTTGAATTTTATGATGTCTCCCCATTGTTTAAAATCATCCGATGCCCTTATCCTGGTATTAAAGGAAAAAATATTTTTTATGGCTTGCATGAGGCAAAACAGGTGCGACGAATTAAACCAGATATTGTGTATGGACGTTGTCTTTTTGGATGTACTCATGCGGCATGGATGGGCTATCCTGTTATTTTTGAGACTCATATACCTGTTTGGAAAAATAGCGATTTAACATCATTTTATTTTAAAGGACTAAGCGTATCAAATTATCTTAAACGTGTGGTTTTAATTTCAAATGCATTAAAAGAATATTTTATGGAGCATACAAGTTTACCACCAGATAAGCTATTGCCTGCTCATAGTGGTGCATCAGAAATTAAGCAAGGAAAAGATACTGAAGATGTTCAATGGCCAGGACGTCCACAATGTCTTCAATTGGCCTATACTGGCCATTTATATCCTGGCAAAGGCATTGAAATTATTGAAAAGCTGGCAGAACATATTGAAGATGTTGATTTTCACATTATTGGTGGATACACCCGAGATCTCAATTTTTGGCAGGATCGTATCAAAAATAAAAATGTTCACTTTCATGGTTTTCTTCCACAACGCAAGCTGAGTGGATGTTTTAAACATATGGATGTTTGCTTATTGCCAAATCAGAGAAGTGTGTCAGCAGCCAGTATAATGAATTCAAAGGATGTTGACATCGGTGAATTCACTTCTCCAATGAAACTATTTGAATACATGGCGCATGGCAAAGCAATAGTGGCTTCAGATCTCCCACATTTGCGGGAGGTCTTGAATGATTCAAATGCTTATCTGGTTCGCTCAGATGATATTTCACAGTGGATAGCTGCCATTATAAAGATGAAAACAGATGCTCATTTGCGCAAACAAATTGCCAACAATGCTTATAATGATTTTTTAAATAAATATTCATGGACAAAAAGAGCTGAATATGTGCTGGGATCAATTTCAATATAGAGTTGTAAATGTGATTCCAAAAATTTCTAACAAACAACAAGGACATAACAGAAAGAGTTGCATTTAAGCAATTCATTCTCAAAAGTATGAATAATTAAGATATGACATCTTCCTGTATATTGTATGCCAGGAAAGCTAATAACACAACAAGCAGAACAACTTATTACACAAAATAGACTTGAGTTGTTTGTTATTTATTGTGTCTTATACGATGGAAACAATAATTAATCATTATTTTGGGTTACAAGGAGAATTGGATTGTACAATATCAATTTTCAATTTGTTGATATAATAATAATACTATGTTATTTAATATTAATAGCTCTGCTAACATGGTTTACAATATCGTATGATAATCGAATTAGAATTTCATTTCTACTATTAATATCTTTTTTATTAAAGATTTTTTTAGGGTTTTTTTTTAATATTAATGCTTTTAAGGCTTTACAGCATCTATTCCTTCTTTCTGAATATGACGCTACAAATTATTTTGTTAAATCTGTATATGATATTGCAACTCAAAATTCCTTATTACCTGAACTGCATTGGTCTGTGGCAGATCCAGGTTTTAATTACCTATTATATTGGATTGGAAAAATATATGCTTTTTGTTTTGAAGGATTAAGTATTTCATATTTCCATTTTATCTATTTGCTTATTTTTTTTCATACAATAACATTTTTGTTTATATTTATTCAATTGGAAAAAAAACATCTTCTTAATAAAACTGTTCTAATCGCGTTTACACTCATATTTCTTTTTGAACCGATGATGTTGAGATTTGCATTTTCTTTAGAAAGAGAAATTATAGTTTCTTTCCTTTTTTTATTGTTTGTCGTTGCATTTATGGACAATAAAATCAGTGTTATGATATTCACCTCTGTTCTTCTTTTCTATTTCCGTGAAGTGTATTTATATTTGATTCCAACATGTATATTATCTTTCATAATATTTCGGAATTTCTTTTCAGGACGTATAATTATGTTTTTGCTTTTTATTTTTTTCCTTTTTACAATAATCATTCATTTGTTATCTTCACATTTCGAAAATTTTGAATATTTACTATTTCATCACTCTCCTTCAGTAGATGAGATTGAAAGATCCAGCTTTGGAAATGCTATTATGTCAAGCTCTTACTTTCTTAGAGTCTTTTTATATAGCTTGCTCGGTTTTGTTGCGCCTGTCCCTATATATCCATTATTTAGCAATACATTTGCAACTTTTTATATATTTTCTTTTATTATGGGACTTAACTCAATTTGTTATTTGTTTTTTAACTCATATGTTGTGTATTCACTACATAAATTTGACTGTAGTATCAACAATAATAAAATATATATGAAAAATTTACATCAATCCATATACAAAGCTTATATTTTTGTATTTGTATCACATTTGACTTTTCATGGTTTAATTTTTAATATACGACATCGACTACAAATTATACCCAGTTTAATTTTTGTGTTTCTATATATTTTAAGCATTCAACATTCAAATAAAGAATTTCGATCAAAAATGAGTGTGCGAAGATGCTTTTATATATGTTTTATGATCATTCTTTCGTTGAATACATTTTATTTTATTTTAAAAATACTAGTGTGAATTTTTGTATTTTGATATGCAAGATCAAAAATTCTTTCAAGAAAAATAGTGACCAATATGAAAGTAACATTTTACTGCAACATATACAAATCGGCATTTTCAATTGTTGAATTTTACAAACAGGATATCGAAATATTACAAGAATTGGGTTATCAGGTTTTGATTACCAATAAATACAGGGATATTGACTGGTCTTCTGATCTTATTTTTATTTGGTGGTGGACATATGCCTTTTATCCAGTGTTAAATGCGAAATTGTTGGGAAAAAAAACAATTATTACAGGTACGTTTAATTACCGCGCACCGCAGATGCCAATGGATTATTTCAGAAGGCCTTTCTGGCAAAGATGCTTAATAAAATTTGCCATGAAGAATTCATCTTGTAATATCTTGGTTTCAAAAAATGAGTATCAACAGATCTATCATGACTGGAAATTAAAAAATATTGCATACTCACCGCATGTCGTTGAAATTGATAAATACAAACCCAATTGTAGTCAAAGAGAAAAGTATTTGTTTTCAATCATCTGGACAGGGAAGCTTAATCTGATAAGAAAATGTCTTCCAGAAATTATTGAATCAGTAAAAATTCTTGTAAAAAAAAATTCAGGATTCAAAATATTTATTGCAGGTAGTTATGGAGATGGATTTAATGATGTAAAAAACCTGGTTGACAAATTCAAGTTGTCAGAGAATATCATATTATTAGGCGAGATCTCAGAAAAGGAAAAGATAAAGTATTTACAAAATTGCATGATATATCTTCAACCATCAAGATATGAGGGGTTCGGGCTTGCAATAGCTGAGGCAATGTCATGCGGCGCACCAATAATTGCGAGTGATTCAGGCGAAGTAAAAAATCTTGTTGGTGATGCAGGATTTTTGCTTTCCGGTTATCAGCCAGAAGAAATTGCAGCAGCCATTGAATTGTTGATAAATGATTCTGACTTGCGTAAGGCTTATAGCCAAAAAGCACGAAAACGAATTGCAAATAAGTTTCATTTTGATATCCGAAAAAATGATATCAAAAAGATTATTGCAAAATTATTTAAATCCTTATGAAAAAGAGAATCAAAAAATTATTTTTCAAGTTTTTAAACTATAAACAAATCAATACACTGAGAAAAATAAAATGGTTATTTCTAACTCCTTTTATAAATGATCAAAAATTGATCAGCCAATTTTATTCAACAGAACTTGAAATCAGGATTTTAGAACAATTATTACCCAAATATTTTTCAAAATACCAGAAAAGAACAATCCTGGATATTGGTGCAAATATTGGTGGGTATTCTTATTATCTTGCACCAATAGCGTCCAGATTCAGCGGAACGTGCATCGCTTTTGAACCAGGAATACAAATCTATAATCGTCTAACAAAAAATATAGAACATTGTAACTTTGTTTCTGAACGATTGGCGCTTTCAAATACAAATGGATCTGGTGATCTATATTTACCAGCAAGTCAGGGCTGTTCATCATTGATAAAGCATCCTGAATTTGATGGCTTAAAAACAGAACCCGTTACATTAATGAGGCTTGACGATTATATCAAAACAAATGAAATAGATAACGTTGGATTTATCAAAATAGACGTTGAAGGTCATGAGTTTGAAGTCATTGAAGGAGCAGTTGAAACTATCAATAAATTTAGCCCCCTGATATTATGTGAATCTGAAAACAGGCATATTATCAATACCGATCGTTCAACTGATATGTTTTTAGAATATATGAAAGAACTAAAATACAATGCCTATGTTATATCAACTGATCTCAAAATTCGATCTGTTGCAGAAATAGAAATACCAAAAAATCGCAATTGCCAAGTGGAATATTATTATAATTACTGGCTCGTTCCGACAAATTTAGATCGTCATTTTCATTTATGGTTCAATGATTTACCTACCCAACATAGTACTGGTTAATTCGTTTTTTTTTATAATAGAGGATCTCAATCATGTTATTGAAAATACTAAAGAAAATTTTATTGATCTTAAGTTCGCCGCTTAGATATATAATTCGATATGAATTAAATCGTCACATTAAATCAAGTAAGGATCTAGGAATCGCTCTACAAAAAAGAGCAACAGAATCTACTGCTGATTACGTAGAAAAAAATATGAAAGATGTCGATTCGATATCTTCTAAGTTAGATCTGATAACAATGGCACTAATGGAAGTTGATTTACAGGACAAACGACTTATCTGTGAATTTGGCGTTTATTCAGGATTTACGATAAATCATATTGCCTCTCTCACGACAAAAACAGTTTATGGTTTTGATTCATTTGAGGGTCTTCCTGAGAGATGGCGTGACAATTTTCACAAAGGAACTTTTAAAGTCAATTCACTTCCAAAGGTGAGGCCAAATGTTAAATTGATCAAAGGTTTGTTTAATGAAACGCTTCAAAAATTTATCAAAGACCACGAGGAGCCAATAGGGTTTCTTCATATTGACTGTGACTTATACTCATCAACAAAGGATGTTCTCCAAATTTTATCAGATAGAATTCTCTCGGGTTGTATCATTGTCTTCGATGAGTACTTCAATTATCCCGGATGGCAAGAAGGAGAGTTTAAAGCATTCCATGAGTTTATCGAGCGGACAGGTATGGCATACAAATACATTGGGTATAACCGCCATGAACAAGTTGCTGTGAAGATCATTGGATAAATTATCAGAATAAGAAAGTTAAAAGAAAAGCTTATGAAGTTTGCTATAAAAAAAATAATTAACAGGGAAATTTGCCACTTCGCAGATACAGACCTCTTAATTACAAGCAAGTACAACAAAATATATATCCAAAAAAAGAAGGCTCAAGAGTTAATAGTTACGCTACCAAATGATAGACTTTGGAAAAGGTTACTTGCTTGCTCGCGTTTAAACAGACGTGCATTACGCTTAGATAAGTGTAATGTTGTTCCTGTTGAAAATGGATTTATTGCAATTCGACAGGGGAAAGTTTTTCATTATCATGAGGAAAATAGTGAGTTAAAACATGTCTTAACCTTAAAAAACTGTCGGAATGTCATGCATCAGTCTATTGCTGTCAATCAGAACAAAGAAATATTTTTTGGCGAATATGGTAATAATGGGAATCGCGAAGAGGTGCCAGTTTATAAAAGTTCGGATTTTGGTAAAACCTGGGAGCTCATATTTACTTTCCCGGAAGGCAAAACAAAACATGTTCATGGATGCTTTTATGATCCATTTGAAAATAAGATCTGGGTAACAACAGGCGACTTTGAAAATGAATGCCACTTGCTTTGTGCTGACAATAATTTCCAGAGAGTTGAATGGATTGGTGATGGGCAGCAAATGTATCGAACCTGTCATCTAAGTTTTCAAAAAGATACTGTACATTGGATTATGGATTCTCAACTTCAAGACAGTTATCACATCATTCTTGATAGAAAATCACGTTCAATAAAACGTATGCAACAGTTTAAAGGACCAGTCTGGACAATAAAAAAACTTGAAGACAACTTATATTTAACAGCAACTGTTCAAGAAATTGGACCAGGTGTAAAAGATCATTTGGTACATATAATGGTATCCAAAGATCTTGAAAAATGGGATGACATTCATCAATTTAACCATGATGGATTTCACAAGCGGTATTTTAAATTCGGTGTTATCGATTTTGCTGATGGACTGCAGGATAGTCAAGGATTCTATATATTTGCCGAAGCCATAAAAGGCCTGGATGGCAAAGTGGCTTTATGTGAAATCATATAGATATTTGTTACATACATAGTCATTGATTAAAGAACAAAAGATTTACTTTATAAATATTTAATATATATGTGGAGTGAAAAAGTGTTAAAGCATCAATTAAAGCAACTGTTACCAAAGGGTTTATATAATTATGCCAAACAGATCGCGTTGAAACTAATTCGAAAACGAATTAAATTGCTACCTTTATTAACAGAAGACGAATTCGTTCATATTCTGACAGATGACCTTAATATACAAACAAATGATATTGTTTTTGTTCATAGTGCGCTTGGTCGCTTAAACTTAGGTTTTTCAGCGACTAAGATCCTTCCAATACTAAAGCAAATCGTTGGAGAAAAAGGTACGTTACTATTCCCCACATATCCACAACTTACGTCATATGAGTTTTTGAAAAACGATCATATTTTTGATATTCGAAATTCGTCTTCATATACCGGATTCCTTACTGAATGTGCACGACAGGACAAAGAGGCATTTCGAAGTTTTCACCCAACAAAATCAGTATGTGCGATTGGTTATCATGCAAGTGAATTAACAAATTCGCATGAACAGTCTGTATATCCCTATGATAACAGCAGTCCATATTATAAAATTGTGCCATATGATGGAAAAATCATCGGATTAGGTGTTTCCACTGAAAGGTTGTCATTTGTTCATTGTATTGATGATCATTTGAAGGATGATTTTCCTGTAAGCGTTTATCATGATGAAATTTTTAATGCTAAATGCATTGATCAAGATGGTCAAACTCAAATTGTCAGAACATATGCCCATGATCTGAAAAAAATAAAACATAACGTTCCAAAATACATAAAAAAATATATACCTGACGAAATTGCAAGAGATGTGAGAATTCATCAAAGGCAATTTTTCTATGTATCATCAAAATCACTCTTTTATAAAATGCTTGAATTTGCAAAGAATAACGTTACAATATATTCATAAACTATTTGGGGAAAAATGTGAACCCATTATGTGCCGAGAACTTGTTTATCAACATGGTAATGTGAGAAAGATCGGTCACCTCTTTATGTGCATTGTTTGCCAAGGCTTTATATATCCCCCTGGGATTTTTGTACCGAATCGTTTTCCATCCAAGCTTCCTGGGGGCGATGAAATCCTTTTTCGGGTTGTCGGAAATATAAACAAACTTCGTCTCAGACAAAAACCGTTCCATTACCAATCGATAAGGTTTTTCTTCAGGCTTGCGGGTGCTGTGCTGATCTGTAAATACAGGATAGTCGATATACCTTTCCAGTCCCATCACATTAAACTTGTTTTTTTGCATTAAGTAGTGGCCATCAGTGATCAGCGCGGTAGGATACATTGCATGTGTCGATTCTAAAAGCTGTCTCGTCTTTTCCGACAAGGTGATATGGGGATGATGGAATCGATAAATCTCCACAAGCTTGTCGATCTTCGCAGCAATTCTCGTCTCTAGCAGCAATTTATTAAAAACTTGCCCGCTTCCTTCACTCTCGAAAATATTCCACATACGATCCTTGAGTGGTTCAGGTTGGTCTGGTGCGAGAAATTCGGCCACAGCCCAAAATCCACTTTGAACGAAATCTATCTCATCATAAAGCGTATCATCTAAGTCAAATACGACAACCATCGATAATCACCTCTGCATCATATCTTAGCATCAGCGTTTGATCACGCCATTCTTCGTTGTAATACTGTTCTTCATCCATCATATCTCTGATCAAGTACTCTGCGAAATCGGCCCCAGCTTTCCAGCTGAGGGGATAGCCGCCACCAAAACGTGGATTGATCTCGATAAATACAAGCCGTCCTTCCAACGTTTTGATCACCTGGATGGTCAAGGTGCCATAAGCTCCTGGAATTTTCTCGGCTAGAATGCAGACTTGTTCAATAATCTCTCTGTTTTTGTAGGCTAAGGCTTTGCTAACCTCGCCAGAGCGAACCTCTAGACGTTTTCGGGGGACAACGCTGAGAACATTTCCTCTTGAATCCACAAAACAGTCCACTGTATACTCATCACCACGAATAAGTTCCTGAAACACATAATTCGAGTCCTTCATTTGTAAAGCTTGAGAATCCTCGTATGTCTCTATCATACCGGCACCTATAGAACAGCTTGAATTGTTCTTTTTTGCAAAAATTGGATAACTGGCATGTGCAAGATCAGTAATGATTCGAGGTGTGTCAAATCCTGAATTGGCGAAGAAAGCTTCGGTGGTGCTTTTAAGGAAGAAGGTTGCGCAAACTTCTGGTGATGATACCGCAAGCTTTATTCCTTTGTGAGCGAATCTTTCCTTGGAATCTGCCAAAATGGTCAGTTCTGTATCAATGGTTGGAACGACCAAATTTATTTTCTGGCGTAGACAGAATTCCTCAAGATACATCAGATAGCCTGGATCTGTCACTCGGGGAGCCGTTGCGTATTCATCGGCATCCATGCATGCGGCACTGAGATGAGGAGACATATCCATGGCATAGACTTTTCCTGCAGGATTGAATTTTCTCAGTGTCTCACTAAAATTACGCAATAAACTTACTCGACGCCCGGCTGAAGTGATTAAGATATTTTCAATTGCC
>Ga0272440_1003113_pt1 | contig 12545 bp, 13 predicted proteins | sample SSMMMBAug17_FD_192440 | JGI IMG/M metagenome (GOLD analysis project Ga0272440, IMG submission 192440) | Marine sediment archaeal communities from Little Sippewissett salt marsh, Falmouth, MA, United States - SSM-MMB-Aug17 | ecosystem: Environmental > Aquatic > Marine > Wetlands > Sediment ...
GGAACACAACGCAGGTTGTCAGAAATTATTGCCGTAAAAGGCAACCTATTGTTTTTGCTTTAAAAGGGATGGCGCAATCAGGAAGGCCTGTTATATCTCAACCAAGTAAACAAGATTTGACATGGCGCGGGGAAAAAATAACAGGAGGTGTTGACTTGTGGCCTATTGGATCGGACACGGCAAAGGCAACATTATATAATAGACTGATGCAAACAAAACAAGGCCCTGGATATGTACATTTTTATATAGGCATACATGATGAGTATTTTATGCAACTAACTGCTGAGAAGCATGTACAAAGGTTTGTCAAGGGATTCCCTGTTCAGGAATGGCATAAAATACGACGTCGTAATGATGCGCTTGATTGTTGGGTTTATGCTTATGCAGCTGCTTTGCGTATTGGGCTTGCGTTTTTAACAAATAAACAAAATAATTCGATCAGTCAAAACAAGGTTACATCTAAGCAGCCATTAAGGAGACCAGGAAGGCCATCATGGTTAAGCAGATAATAGAACAAAAAACATATACGCCAATGCAAGCGGCAAAAAAATTGCATTGTTCAAGAACAATGATATATAAATTAGTTGATTATGGTGAGCTAAGCCATCATCGTGTTGGTCGAACAATACGAATTTTTGAGTATAGCATACAAAAATATATAGAGAAAAACACAAAAAACTTTACATAGTTTACATAAATTACATAATTTATTTGATTAAAGCCTTTTTTGATGGTAAACGCTATAATATCATCACGAAAGGCTTTTTTTACTTATGGCTATAAAAACAATCGCAGAACAATTAGAAGAAGTTCAGACTGCAATTAGTCTTGTTATGTCTGGCCAGTCTGCTACTTTAGATGGCAAAAGTTTGACTTATGCGAGTTTATCAGCGCTAACTGATAGGGAGAAAATGTTGCTTAAAAGATACAACTCAGAGACTTTGGGCCGAGGATTGTCGATCAATGCAGGGATAAGACGCCGTGATTATTAAAAGCCCTGTGCTTTATGATTCAAAGGGCGCTCCTATCACGTCATCATCATCTTTTTATCAATACCGCAAGCCAAATGCACGACATGCTGGCGCCTTGCAAAATTGGGTGCCTCAGCGTTTATTTAATGATACAGACGCAGCACGGGAAAGAGAAACAATTTCCGCTCGTGTCATCGATATTTGCAATGCCGATCCAAACGCAAATGGCGTCATTGAGGCATTTGCATCAACTGTTATTGGTACCGGTTTAAATCCAAATTATACCATTGATTCAAAAAAATCAGGATTAAGCAAAGAGAAAATTGATCTTATCAAGAAACAAATGTTTGATAATTTCAAAGAATGGCAATATTTCTCCGATATGCAAGGGCAAAAAACTTTTGCGCAAATATTGTTTTTGCTTGAAAAGTCATTGGTTAAATACGGCGAATATTTTGTTTTATTGCCCATGATTGATGATGACGAAAGGCCTTTTTCGTTAGCATGTCAAGTTATCCATCCTATGAGGGTAAAAACGCCGGCCGATAAGATTCATGATGAAAAAATCCGTGATGGGGTTGAGTTCAACGCAAAATATCAACCAATTGCGTATTGGGTAAAGAAAAACGGCGATTATGATGACAGCTCAAAGAATTTTCATAGGATCACCAGAAAATCAGGTCACAGATATAAAGTAATACATTATTTTAATCCTGATGATCCAGAGCAAGTACGCGGCATATCGATGCTGTCACCAATGCTGAAATTGTTTCGTGATTTTGCCGATTATTTAGATGCAGAACTGATGTCTAATGTTGTTACCGCCGCATTCTCAATGTTTATTGAGACAAACGCAGACCCCTATACACAAGCGCAAAATTTGGCCACGATAACAGACAATGGTTTTAAATCTGATAATAGTTCGTATGAGCAAAGATATCAAGAAATGGTACCGGGGCAAATAATGTACGGCTCGCCGGGTGAAAAACCTCATCCTATATCCGCGTCAAGGCCAGGGGGCACGTTTGATCCTTTTACCAGGATAATCAAAAAAGCAATAGCGCAAGGCTTAGGCATACCATTTCCTGTTTTGTATCGTGATTTTGATGGGATGAATTATGCGAGCTATCGCAGTGCGATGTTAGAAGCATGGCGTGTATTTAAAAGGCATCGAGAGGATATTGGAACGGCATTTTGTCAACCTGTTCATGATATGATTCAAGAAGAAGCATTCTTAAGAGATAAACTTGACGTTAATTATTATGAAATGCCGAAATCGTTTTTTAATGCAAAATGGATCGGCCCACCAAAAGGACAAATTGAACCCATCAAAGAATTGCAGGCTGATATTATAGCGATTCAAAACAATCTTAAGACACGTTCACAAGTCATCACTGAGCAAGGTGGAAGCGATAATTTTGAATCGATTGTAGAGAAAATAAAAGAAGAACAGGAACTTCTCAAAAACTTTGGTTTGGATGAACAGCCATTTGTTAAAGAAGACGAAAGAGATGATAGCAATGAGTTTTGATCAATATTGGGCGGTTAGACCGGAAACGCTTCAGGCAATTGTGCTTCAGATTGAAAATAATACTGAAGCAATAGAACAGATTGCATCAAATAAATATAGAGAAAAAAAAGGTATTGCTGAAATAAAAATAAGTGGTCCGCTCGTTAAAACTGATGATTGGTTTACCTCGATAATTGGCGCAACATCTTATGAGTCAATATCAGATACACTTGATGATTTAGCAGAAAATCCAGGCATAAAAGGCATTGTTTTAAATATTGACTCCCCAGGTGGGGTTGTTTCTGGCATTGACAGTGTTGTTGATTCGATTAAACGGGCTGCGAAAGTCAAGCCAGTTGTGGCTTTTAGTGATGGTATGATGTGCAGTGCGGCTTATTGGATAGGGAGCGCAGCGTCTTATATTGTTGCATCAAAAAACGCTGATATTGGTTCAATTGGTGTTGTTTCTGTTCATCAAGAGTTTAGCAAGATGAATGAAAGTGAAGGGATAACAACCACTGTTTTTAAAGCGGGAGAGTTCAAGGCTGGCGGTAATCCTTATGAGCCTTTAACAGATAAAGTCAAGGCCGAAATCCAACAAAGGCTTGACTTTACATATAATAATTTTAAAAAGTCAATCGCTAAAAATAGAAAAACGACAATAGATAAGGTAAATGACATGGCAGAAGGCCGTGTTTTTATAGGCAAACAAGCAAAAGATATTGGATTAATAGATGAAATCGGAAACATTGATATCGCATACAAACAAGTAAGGAAGATTATTATGGACGAAATAAAAACGATGGATGGTTTAAAAGAACATTATGCATCTTTAATTGAAGAACACGAAAAAGATGTGAAGAATAGCCAGAAAGAAAGCATTTTTAGTTTGCTTAGCCTGTTTATCGGCAAAGAGCATGCCGATAAGTTTATTGATTTATACAATTCCGGCATATCTCCTAAACAGTTTGAATCTGTGGCAGCGATTTATGATAATTCGCAGGATAAAAAAGCAGATGATTTCAAAGCTGAAATGCTTGAAGAGATAAAAAAAACTGGTGCGGAAAATGTTGGTGTATCAAACGATGAACAAAAAAAAGATTTTTTATCTGAAGTTTCGAAATATCAGCAAAATGAAAATGTGTCTTATGCCAAAGCAATAAGCCACATCGCAAAAACAATGCCTGAATTACATTCTGAATATTTAAATAGTTTATAAGGAGAAAACATAATGGCTTGGAACGAAGGAACAAAGACTTTTACGGCTGGTGAGGCCTTAGAAGCAAAAAGACTTGTAAAAATTGAAGCGGCAACAACCACATCCCCCCCTGAAGTTGTGTATGCTGATGCAGGCGAAGACGCTATTGGTGTTAACTTATATTATGTGGCCGATGGCGGGCAAGCTACTGTTAAAATGCTCAATTCCGAGGGTACGTTTGAGATTGAATGTCTCGTAGATTCAGCAATATCAAGAGGTACGTCGCTTTATGCCGCAAACGATGGCATTGTTTCTGATGCATCCAGCGGTTCAGTTGTCGGTATAGCGCTTGAGGCTGGTGTTGATAATGCACACATTGAAGTTGCTATAGATAACAGAAAACCGACGACTGCTGCTGGCACGACAATTGCGGATTCTGGCGGATTTACTTCTGAGGCTACGGTTGAGGCTGCGCTTGCTGAGATCTATCAGCACATTCAATCGGCCCAAAAGTTTATCCCCGTTGCGTTGCATACATTTCGTGAAGTTTCTTCAAATGATATTCAAAATCTTGCCGCTCATGGTGGTCTTTTAGCATCAGATAGTACGCCTAAATTAACATGTGCAAATGGCGATACGGACGGGTGCTTGATCCTGACTTGGACTGCTGAAGCCGATGAGGAAGCGATCATAGGATCAGTAGCTTTGCCGCCCGATTTGGACACCTCTTCTGATTTGGTTTTACATTTTAGAGCAGCTATGGAAGCAACAAACGATACGCCTGCGATTGCATCAGATGCGTATTTTAACGAGGGCGACACAAAAGTTGAAGATGCATCCGCAGCTGTCACTGGCACGTCATGGGCCGAATATACTATAACGATTGCTGCTGCTGATATACCGGCAGGAGCGCAAACCTTGTCGATTGAATTGACCCCCGCGGCGCACAGCACTGACGATCTTTACGTGAACGCATCTGCGTGGATTGAATACACTGGAACAACTTTGACTGCTTAAATAAACACATAGGAGATTAATATAATGGCAAGACCTACAAGCGCAACAACAATTCAACGTCCTGATTTGGGGGCGATAGCCTTTGAATATATGATGAGCGCATCAGAGCGTGGATTTGTTGGGACACAATTATTACCGATATTTTCAGTGAGTGAACAAAGTGCCGATTATCCGGTCATTCCGATCGAATCATTGATCAAATTACCGGATAACATTGAACGATCAGCACGTGGGGCATATAGCCGTGATGATTGGGAATTTGAAAGCGCAACATACAGTTGTAAAGAATATGGACGTGAGGAGCCGGTTGACGATTCAGAAGCACGTTTGTATTCTCGTTTTTTTGATTCAGAGGAAATGGCTGTTATGCGTGCGACTGATGTTTTGTTAAGAACACAAGAAAAACGTATTGCTGATATGTTGTTTAATACGTCAAACATAACAAATACTGCTGCGGTTTCAACTGAATGGTCAACCGTTGCTACCGCTACCCCCCGCAGTGATGTCCAGGGAGCAGTTGAGGCATTGCGACTTGCAACTGGTATTGAGCCGAATGCTGCTGTAATGAGTAAAAAAGTTTTTAAGAATTTGTTGATTTGCAAAGAATTAAAAGATTACTTGCAATATACAACGCCTCATTTAATGAGCAATTATGAAGCGCAAAAAGCAACCGTAGCGCAATATCTTGGATTGGATAAAGTTTTTGTTGGTAATGCGATATACGATACCACAAAAAAAGGTAAATCTTATACTTTGGGAGACATTTGGGATGATGAGTATGTCTTGTTGTTCAGAATGTCAACAAGAAATGATTTGCGTGAGCCGATCCTTGGCAGGACGTTTCTATGGACACAAGACAGCCCTTCAAATGTGATCACCGAGCAATACCGCGAAGAACAAACAAGATCAAATGTTTATCGAGTGAGACATTATGTTGGTGAATACTTTGTATTCGCTGGTGCTGGTTATATCTTAAGCAACATTACGGCATAATTATGAGTATCTTTGACGATATGGCGTGTGGCCTAATGACTATGATTGGCGTTAGCGCCACTTATACGCCATCAGCTGGCGATCCGGTTGATTTAACGGTAAATATACAGCGCAATGTTGAGATGCAAACCGAAAACTTTACCGGTCAAGCATGGGTTAAAGTTGATACGCTCGAATGTTTACTTAATGATACAGGGAAAGAGCCTGATAAAAATGAAACATTTGAAACAGATGCTTATACATACATTGTTGATAGCGTGATTGAAAATGACGGATTTTTTGTCAAGATGATCGTTAAGAGGTCGTAATGGCGCAAACGATAAGAGAAAAAATTATATCGTCAATAGTTGATCGACTTGAACAAATCAGGATTGTCAATGGCTACAATAGTGAAATTGGGTTGAACGTGTTTCGATGTAGACAAGCTATTGATGATGCGTCTGAATTGCCTTGTGCAAATTTATGGCCAATGATGGATGAACAGATTGATTATAAGTATGGCGAAATACACGCAACTATGCCTATAAAAATTGAGGCATTTCAAACGTTTACCGGCAATAATGCAAGTGTTGAGAGCGAGAAAATATTAGGCGATTTAATGTATGCCTTAACAAAAAGTGATCCTACCGGCGGTTATTCCGACAATCTTTTGTATGTTGGTGGTGGGGTTGAATCATACCCGCCGGATGGCACAAGAATAATTGGCGTTCATGTTGATTTAGAGATACAATATTATTTTAAAAATGACAATCCATATAGTCGGTGAGGTTATTTAAATGGCTACAGCAAAAAATGCAAAATTACAGGTTGAATCAGCGCAAACGCTGACGACTTACACTGCTATGACTGATAGTGGTGATCATATTTATCATACGACAAGTGATAATGTATGGTCGGGCAAAGATGTTTATAAACCGGTTATCAGGCCAAACGGAATGGTCAGTGGGCGAAACGTTTTATCTACACATGCAAGCAATGATACAGTTACGATTGCGGCTTTTACGGCTTACAGTGAGGGCACGCTACATGAGGTGGGCGCAACGACTGACACAATAACAAGACCTGCTGGCGATGTTGCCAAAGTAAACAGCATTACGATGACTGATGCCGGAGTTATCGCGGTAATTGCGGGTACTGATAGTGCAACAACCGCCTTTGATGATACCGGCAGGGGTGGTGCAGGTCAAGCGCCGTTAATCCCCGTTGACAGCGTTGAAATCGGCCAGGTTCGAGTTGTGACACAAGCAGCGGGCGTTATTGCCGCAAGTGAAATATTTCAAGTTGTAGGCACACATGTTGAGCGGTATGACTACCCAACATGGACATCGAACAACATTGGCAAGGGTAACAAAGCGAGCGTATCCGCTGAAACTTACGCGCATGTAAAAATGGCAGCGGCAATGCCTGCTATTCATACGGGACCGATTGCAAAGAAGGTGTATATTCAGTATTATACGCCTTCATTCACCGAGTTATCAAGATGTACTGATTTTGTGCCTTGTGAAAATTCGCAATCTGTTTCATCTACTCAAATTTATCGTGGGACAGTTGGCAGTGTCACCGAAACATTGGGGCAAGGTAGCTTTACTGCAATGTTTAGTGATGGTGTAACAGATCAACTTTTGCTTGATAAAGATGAAATTTTGACAGTAAAGTTTTATCCTGATGAGGATCTTGATCCATACATTTTAAGTCAAGGATATATCGGTATTTCAAGGCGATTTCCGGCAAGTGATCAAATACAGGCTCAATGTACAATATCAAGTGAAGTTGAATCAGCGGAATTTAACAGTTAATGGATGTAGACAAGTTCGATAACGCAAAATTCAAACGGCGTGAGAGGGAAATTGAAGTTCCTGAACTTGCGCCGTTTTTCCCTGATGAACAAAAGCCTGTAATTGTTATACAAAATTTAACGGCCCCTGAGGTTGCTATAGCAAACGAAGCCGCCGATAAATCAAAAGATTTGGCTGAAATTGTTGGGCGTTTGTTTAGTGAGGCACCACGAGAAAAAATTGATGCAATTCTTGATGCTGCTGGCATTTCATCTAAAGCAACGCCGGCTGATTATTCAAAGCGTTTGAAGTTGCTTCAATTTGGTGTTAAAGGCAATTTATTTGATCAAAGGCGTGCGGTTAAATTTGCGTCAAATTTTCCAGTTGATTTTTATGATATAACAAACAAAATTTTGCAAATAACGGGGCTTGGCGCTTGCCTGGGGGAGTAGAGATTTTATGGGGCAATCCGCGCGTGCGGGCTGCTCTTGCTTTGTGTAACAAATCAGGCAAACCGTTATACGAAATGATTCCAGATCTTTTACCGTATGATACATTATCAAACGTTGAATGCAATCTTTGGGTTAAATATTACGAAATGTTAGAAATGCAGCATGGCTCAAACTGAAAAACGCATAGACATAATTTTTGGCGCAAAGGATCAATTATCCGGCAAACTTGATGCTCTTGATAAACGTGTATCTAAGTTCGCAAAAAACGTTGAAAAAACAAACAAAGATTTACCTGATTTCGGGGCAGCGTTTAAAGATGCCGCCGGATATGTTGCTTTGTTAGATGCCGCAATTGCTGGTATTGCCACTGCTGGCGTTGCTGCTGCAAATGAGCTTGACAATTCGGCATCGAGAATGCAGGCGTCACTTGGATTACCGAATGAAGAAGCGAAAAAGTTTAAAGACATCGCACTGGATGTTTATCAGGGCGGTTATGTTTCGGACATGGCTGAAGCGTTCGAACTTGTTACTGATGCACAAAAACGCCTTGGTGATAATGCATCTGTTGATATAGGCAAAGTCACCGAGCAAGCACTTAAAATTAAAGATGTTTTCGGGCTTGAGACTACAGAAACACTTGCTGCTGTTAATACTTTAATGACACAATTCGGAATAACGTCTGATGAAGCAATGGGTTTTGTCGTTTCTGGTATGCAAGACGGCTTAAACGCTTCAGGGGATTTTGTTGACTCAATCACTGAATATTCAACACAATTTGCAAATGGCGGTGCTACTGCTGGCCAGTTTTTTAATTTGATGAAATCCGGTTTGCAAGATGGGATGCTTGGAACTGATAAAGCCGCTGATGCTTTCAAAGAATTCGGGATCAGGATTCAAGACGGAAGCAAGACAACCCGAGATGCGCTAACCGGAATAGGTATTGATTACAGGCAACTTGAAAATGATTTAGGCAGTGGCAATTTAACTGTTACGGATTCTTTTGACAAAATTATACAAAAAATCAGTCAAGTTGATGACACAAATGAACAAGCCCGCCTTGGTGTTGCTTTATTTGGCACGCAATGGGAGGATTTAGGGCGCAAAGCAGCGGTGGGATTAACTACCGCTGGTAAATCAGTTAAAGACTTGCAACAATCGCTTGATTCAATGGATTATGAATCATTTGCACGTCAAGCCCAAAGTGCGTGGAATACAATAGTTACGCAGTTCAGTGACTTGTCTTTATGGGATGGTTTACGGGCTAAATTAGGCACAATGTTTGAAAACATAGCCAATTTATTACCTGAAGCAATCAGCAATGTTGATTTTGGTGAACTTGAAAATACCTTTGAGGATTTGTTTGAATCAGTAAACGCAATATTTCAAGCAAACGAATTTGATTTAAGCACCGTTGATGGCATAACGGCTATGGTGCAAGAGGTTGTTGACACTGTCACGACTGTGTTAAACGTTACTAAAGGCGCTGCTGATGCGTTTGCCCCGTTTATAACGGCTGTTGTTGATGTGATCAAATGGTTTAATGATTTAGACAAGTCAACACAAACCATAGTTGGCTCGTTTAGTGCCTTAGTTCTGGCTGCTGGACCTATATCAACATTGATGGGCGGTATTGGGTTTGCAATTGGTGGCATTTCTGCGCCAGCTATTGCTGCTGCTGCTGGAATCGCAACAATAGTAAAAGGTTACAAAGAATATAATGAAATGCGGGAGAGTCTAAACAATTTAGACTCTGATGTTGAAATCATTAAACAAGGCATTATTGAAAAAAACAAAGAAGAATTACGACAATATACAGATCTCGTATCCGGTATGGATAAATATACTGATGCGGTTAAGGGTCTTGGCGGTGAGATCAAAAAAGTAACGATCCCCGAAAAAATCAAATTAGAGTTGGATCGACAACGTTTAGAAGCGACAAAGCAAGATATACAAGATTTCGGTACGTATATCAATGAAATGGGTGAAGAAATAACCGCGCCCCTTGAGAGTTTACTTGAATATACAGATGAATTAGGTAATGTTCACTATGTACCGATTGAGGTTCAGGGGGACAAAGAAGCCACTAAAAACCTCGAAGAAATTCCTACCGAAAAACAAGTTGAAATAAAATTAAAAGGCGAAATTGATAAAGAAATCGCACGCATAAACGCACAAGCAGACACGATACAACATGCGGTTGAATGGCAGGCTAAACTCGATATCGCAGAAGTTGAAGCAAGCGCAAAACAGATTGAAGCGATAGCAAGTTCGATCACTGAGACATTCAAAAATACTGGCGAAGTTATAAGCGCAGGGTTGGGTGCTATAGGCAACATTGACACGTCAAGCGGATCGTGGCTTTATATGTTTGACGCGATTCAAGATCAATTAGAAAAAGAAAATGATTATCGTGAGCAGGCTTTGCAAATGCAAAAAGATTTAACTGATTCACAAACAAAGTATCTTGACGCAAAAACAGACGCATTAAAAAGTGGTGATTCATTAATACAAATCAGTGCAGATGGGTTAGAGCCTGAGCTTGAAGCGTTCATGTGGCGTATTTTAGAGCGTGTTCAACTTCGCGTGACTGAAGAACAAAGCGAATTTTTGTTGGGTATGTAATATGATTTCAATAAACACAATTACGTCAAGCTCAAATAGCGTTAATTTTAATGAAGATGTGAATACGAAGTTGACACGACAACAAGCACGCTTAAAGGTTACGCCTACCCTTGACGGTAGTGCTGTTTTTCAACATTTCGGTAATTCCGAAACTGACAGGATTATGAAAATATACGCCAGGGTAACCGAAACAGATCAAGAAATGATCACCACGATATACAATAATGAGACTGAAATAATTATGTCATGCCGCGAGGGTGTTTTTACCGGGTATATCAAGGCATACGAATGCGATAACGGAAATTTATATTTAGAATTTCAGGTGGCCAATGATCTCACAAGCTGATATATCAACTATATGGCATGTTGAACATTATCGAGATGATTGTTTAATTAACGAATCATTGACGAGAAATTATGTGACAACTGAAGGCTTAAATAAAATGTTGTCAACAATGTTTAATCGTGGTAGTCAAATTCTTGTGTGGTATATTGCTTTGTTTTCAGATGATTACACCGCTGATGGTTCGGAGACATACGCAACACCTGGATGTACTGAATTTACTGATTATAGCGAGTTATACCGTAAAATATGGACAGTGGCAACACCCAGTGCGGGTGCAACATCAAATACTTTATCTAAAGCAACATTTACTTTTTCAGCGGTAGGTACTGTTTACGGCGGCATGTTGGTTGGTGGTGGATCTGATGCAAAAACAAAAGATGATACCGCTGGCGGTGGCGTTTTATATTGTTTAGATAAATTCAGCGCATCAATGACTGGTGCGATTGGCGATGTTTTAAAAGTAACAGTTTCATTGAGTTTAGCGGATGCGTAATGGCGATTGAATCAATAATCACAAAAGTATCTGATATTGATACCGCGCTTGAAACCATAAAAGACACGATGGTTTCCGCTGGCTGGACATTGCATGATGATCAAGGATCAAATGATTATTATGTGTTAAAATCACTTGGTGAAACGGGTAGCGAGATGCCCGCTTATGTTTATGTATCTCATTCTGTTTCGGCAAATTATATACATCTATATTTATACCACTACTGGAACTCATCAACACATTCCGGTATATGTTTGATGTCATCATCATCGACAACGAATCACATCAACATATCAGAGTCAGGTGGCGAATATTTGTATGTATCGGCAAACAAAGATTTCGTTGCGTGTGTTGCGTGGGATATAGACCAATTCAATTTTACTCATTGTTTTATTCAGTTGGGCAAACCGATATATAATGGCAATTTACCTATAGCAACTTTAGACGGCGCGGTATCGTCTGGATCAAGTGTTGATTTAACATTACTTGAGACAGGTGCGGCGGCGCTTTTTACCGCAAATGATGCATACCAAATCATTGATCCAACAAATGAACGCGAAATATGCGATATTTCGGCTGTAAATACGGGGCCAAATACGCTCACAGTCGGCACATTAGCAAATGACTATGCTGATGCAAGCAAAATTGGATATATGCCGTATAGATGGACGTGGCGAGATTATTACGCATTCCCAACTTCTGAGGGAAATGGGAATGCAGCCGGCGCGGATGTCATTTCGGATGTGATTTTTTACCCTGCGTTCAGCACTTTGACCGGATGTGATCGAATAGGCAAAACTTTATCTATTGAGACAGTCGGATCGCAGCAAATTTCAGGAAGTCCAAAGGGGCGCATTTTTACATGCGGTCAGTATATAAAATATTTCGGTGCAAATTACTCATCGCCAGCTGTGCCTGAATATGCAAATCATTTACTTATTGATAATAGGCAATACGAAAGCACATCAACTGGTTCAAATACATCAACAATCTTAAACGATACGGGGCAATCTTGGGTTACGGGCGCTTTGCAGAATTACGCCGTCGCTGTCGTCGGTGGGAGAGGTACGGGGCAAACAAGATTAATCTTGTCAAACACGGCCACAAGTTTGACCGTGAGCGCATGGGATATAACGCCGGATTCAACAAGCATTTACGCAATCGGCCA
>Ga0272440_1003115_pt1 | contig 12534 bp, 13 predicted proteins | sample SSMMMBAug17_FD_192440 | JGI IMG/M metagenome (GOLD analysis project Ga0272440, IMG submission 192440) | Marine sediment archaeal communities from Little Sippewissett salt marsh, Falmouth, MA, United States - SSM-MMB-Aug17 | ecosystem: Environmental > Aquatic > Marine > Wetlands > Sediment ...
GGGTTGACTTATCTGGATCGCACTGATGGCGCAGACGCAGAATTTATTTCAGATGTGCTTGACGATGGCACTTATGTTTTTCGTGTTGATGCGGTTGACCGTGCAGGAAACAGAACAACTTCAAGTAGCACAGTGTCCGTGACAATATCACGCTACCCCAATCCACCCAGCGACCTTGAATTAAGCAGTTACAATAATGGCACAGCGTCGTTTACTTTTACAGAAAGCGACACAGCGGGGGTGACTGGCTATCGTGTTTATCACAATAGTGGCAGTGGCAACATTGATTATGATGCCGTTAAGTTGACCGTTTTAGCAGGTAATACCACTTTCGATCTGAGTGTGATAACTTCAGGTGATTGGAGAGTAGGACTAAGAGCATATAACGGTAGTTATGAAGAAGACAATATTGATGTAGTGTCAACATTTCGTTTGGGTGGATCACCGATCGAACAATTGGAAAATCAACCCAACACCCCTGTTGGTCTAGAAGCAACACCGATAGCAGGTGGTGAGATTCGCCTGCAATGCACTTATTTTGCTATGGATGAAGCAGCAAAAGCAACACAGATTAATTTCTACGCCGATGATGGTGCTGGTGGTTCGATTAACTATACCACTGCAGTAGCAACAGGGTCGATTGACGACCATCAAACTGGCGAAGATGCAGTATTGACCATATCAGCGGACACAAACGCACTAACAGACGGTAGCACGTACACATTCGCAGCAAAAGCAGCAACAGCATCAGGGACCGAATCAGATGCAAGTGACACAACAACAGGCACAGCAGATTCAACTGCACCAACCGACATTACTTCGCTGGCAGGTGAGGCGGTGAACTATGAGCAATAATTCATTTATCCTTATTTTAGCCCGAGGTGGCAGTAAGCGTGTGCCTGAAAAAAATATGCAAGTATTGCGCGAAGGTGAAACACTACTGTCCAGGTGCGTCAACACGTGTTGTCAAACAGGGATCACAACTTACGTGTCCAGCGAATCGTTAGAAATTTTGGACCATGCTGCAGAACATGGCGCCGAACCGTTGTTGCGCCCGGTCAAATTTGCAACCGATACCGCAAGCAGTGTCAGTGCAGCAATGCACGCTTGCGAAAAAATACTTAGTGAAACAATAATACTTGTGCAAGTAACCAGTCCGTTCGTGTCTGCAGACGATATTTTGGGCGGTTTGGAAATGCACAAAAAAACGAAGAAATCAATTTTCGCTGCAGTGAACAGAAAAGAGTTTTTGTGGGGCTGGTCTAACGACTGTCCCATTTTTCCCCACTTTTTGGGGGTGCGGTCTCAGGACTTGCCCCCCGTTTTTCAACCTTGTGGGGCCTTTTATGTGGCCAGCGTGGAAGATTTGCTGACCACTGAGAGTTTTTTCAAGCCGCACGCGCAACCTTACGAATTGCCCGTGGAAAGAGCATTGGACATCGATAACAAGATGGATCTTGAATTTGCGAGGTACTTATGCCATCAGCAACAATAGGCGGACCAACAGTTCAAGCAGTAACAGCCAGCACAAATATATTTGGTGGTCTTGTTCGATCAGTTACCTGGTCGATTGATGACCGGGCGAATCTGTGCGAAATCGAAATCCCAAAAAAGCGCTTTCATGAATTCCGTGATCACAGCGCGGGGAAGCCAGTTTGGGTCCGTGTTATGGCTGATGGCAGTAGCAATTATATTTTTCACGGTTGGCTAACTGGTCGTTATGGGGAATTTTCCCCAGATTCAGAATCCGTTTCTGTTGTCTGTAATGGTCCACGTTGGCATATGCACGGCGATATCCTTAAGGGCAAGTATCTGCACAAAAGCACTAGTCTGTACGATATTGTCAGCGGGCATAAGTGTATATTCAACGAAAAGGTTGAGAATTCTACGATTGAACCTGGCAATGGGATGACCAGCAAACTGACGAATGGTGTTCGACCTTTTTCGCTTGACCCGCGCGATAGCGAACTTAACACACAATACGACGTCAATGATATGCTTTGGTATGTCTATTACATCGGTCGAAGATGGCACACCCCTGCGGTTGTTGAAAATTGCTTGACACTTAACGAATTTGGACTAGGCACACTTGGCGAACTCAAGCCCTACGACGTCAATGTGGATGGGCAAACAATAACCCAGGCAATACAAACAATAATGACAAAAGCAGGTTTGCGCTGGTGGTGTCGTCCAATAGGGTCAGATCAAAGCGAACTTGTGGCATACACAGCAGGACCAAATGCAGATGCACCACGCAAATATCTGTACCTTGCTGATGTTGCAGACGGCAGTGTAACACCACCCACGGCACCAGTTTTGCGAAATATTGGCACTAGTAACAACAACGTGGAAGCAGGACGAATACACGAAGATTACGCAAACACCGTAGATACAGTGTATGGATTTGGTGACCGGAAAAAATACCAACATCAATTTGAGCTAGTGCCAGGTTGGACAACAGAAGCGCAAAATGACCTTGTGTCTGGCGCTGCTAATGTTGCCGCAATTAGACGTCAACTGTCCAAACAAACTGCAACAAATTGGGACAACACCAAAGATATTGGTAGATTGTGGATATTGGACGAAGATGGATCTGTAAGCGGTACTGCGTATGATTTTTCACCCATTTTTGAACACGATGAATGGGCGCATGTTCGCCGGGTATTTCTTGGCGATCGTGTTGACGGCGTGCAAATAAATGGCTTGGAAGTACAAAAAGCGGATAGCACTTGGGAACAATACCGCTGCAATGTACGAATTGAACAAACTCAAGCAGGAATAAGAATCGAGGGCGGTGAAATTGCTTCGCCAATCCTGATCGAAAATAGCACTGCAAATCAATCCACTTTTGCCAGCAAGGTACGAATTACGCTAGTAGTCAAGGAAGATAATGCATTAGAGCGAACAACAACAAACACCGACACAAGCGAAACCTGGCAAGTTGGCATTATTGGCGCTGGCACAGATACAATCGAACGAAGACAGTGTATGGTGCTGGATAGCGAATACGAAACAGACAACATTAACAGCGAAAAAGAAACACAGGTAATTGCTGATTTTGAGGAATTGTTACTGGCAAAATTGGAAGAAGCAAGTCCGCCTAGGGTGAGTGCGTCTTTTTCGATTCCCTGGATCACTACAGTGTATGAGCCCGGGGATATTATTTGCGGAATTAAGGGTCGTAACTTATATTTCACCGCCCAGGTGGTTGAAGTCCGATTTAGTTTCACCGATGCACAGCGTACTGAGATAACGCTGGAAGACCTTAGATTGGCAGAATCATAATGTGGCAAGAAATCGATCGCTTAAGAAATCGTATACAGCAACTTGAAGACCAGGTAGCCCGGCAATTAGCGATTGTGGAAAATAACCCGCAATTGAGGATGGGCGATATTACTGCATCAAGTGAACTGGACGGCGAACGCGTATACACGATTACTGAGCGCAATGTGGATGCCCAAACCGATCATGTGTATCAGGAAGTGTACGCGATCGGAGAAGATGCAGGGCCACCAGTTGGGTCAACAGTAATGTTTTACATTGACAACCATGGCAAGCGCTATGTGCTGCCTGATGGCGGCAGATTAATACTTGTGCAGGATCTCGGCGGTAGCCAGGGAAGACATGTAGAAAAAAATTCAGCCGGGGCGGTAAGTGTTCCGTCAGGATCGGAAACCCTTTCGCTAGTTGCATCCGACCCGAATAGCGTTTTCCACGGGTCAGCACCAAACTACAAATCGGGTCGGATTTATTTTGGCATGAAATTGCAGGACGCTGGTGGTACAAAATACTACCTGGTATTTATCGAGGGTCATGGGGATGCCTCAACATTATTTAGTGATACGGTTAATATATCTGGGGCATCAACAATTACAGCGTCGATATCGGTCGATGCACAGGGAAATGTCTTAGGATTAACGTTAAGTTAGGAATTATTATGCAAGCAGTACAGGAAATCGAAAGATTACGTGGCAGATTACAGAGCCTTGAGGCGCTGCATTCGCGTGTTGTTGCTGCTTGCGAACAACAACCACCCTTGCGGGCTGTTGATGTTATCGACGTGCGAACCAAAGACGGGAACACCGAATATGATGTGCATGAGCGAAACGTAGCAGGCAGGAAATCAAACGAATATCGGTTTTATGGTGTGCGGTGCTTGGGAGCTACACATCGCAGCTTAATCACAGTCCCTATATATATTGATAATGTTGGCAATCGCTACATCTTCGCCAATACTGCCAGGGCTATCCCAATCCAGGATTTGGGCGGTAATCAGGGAAAAAATGTTGAAATTAACGCTAGTGGCGCTACTGTAGTCCCACAGGGTGCACAAACTTTGCCAATTGTGTATACGGAAAATGTAGGGACAAAAAAAACAGGTCGCAGATACCTTGGCCAAAAGTGCAAAACAGGTGATGCCGAATATTATATATGCAAAACTGAAGACAAGGGCGACCAGGCGACAATGATCACTGCTTCTGCAGAAATTGACGGGGCAACCACATTTTCACTTACTTTGCGCTGTGATAGCCAAGGAAATCTTATCAGCGCTGGGGCAAGTAGTGATGTTGGTTCTGGATCAGGTAGCGGTTCAGGTAGCGGCGGACCTGGCAGTGGAAGTGGCTCAGGCAGTGGTAGCGGTTCTGGCAGTGGTAGTGGCTCAGGAAGTGGTAGTGGTAGTGCTAGCGGCAGTGCTAGCGGTTCCGGTTCCGGTAGTGGTAGCGGTGAGACATGCGTTGACTGCGTAGACACAATAACTGTAAGTACGGGAACATTTGGAACGTTGTATTTGCCCTTTGTTAGTGTGTATGAGGGCCATTGTTATTGGAAAAACAGGTATTTTGGGCATATGCCAGGGAACTTGTGGGGTTATGTAGAGGTTTACTGGGATGGGACGCGCTGGAAGTGCGCGGTCGCTACTGGTTATTACCAGAAAGCGCTTGGTGACGACGATCCTAACGGAGGCTATACATGGTATAGTGGGAAAGATTGGGGAGCGGTTTCTGTATCCGGAGCTAATAACCCCGCTTGCGGCGATACTGCACTTATTACCGCCGGATCTGATTATTATACGATTGACCATGATGGTTACTTTGATTATCGTTGTAAGTGGTATGCCAACAGTGATATTGGGGATCTTGACGAATTACAGCTCAACTACGTTGAGTATTATATTCATTGGCAAGTATACGTAGTCAAGGATGGTGAAGAAGCTTGGTATACAAACAGTAGCAGTGTAGTATCCGACACATATTATTTTGACACTGGAGATTCACAGATTTTAGGCGCAAGTGTGGTAGTTGTTGCTTGTGACCCCTTCGACAGGACCTAATCATGAAAAAAAATAGGAACAAAAAAAATATATTGCTATCGCCACAAGACCGCATTGGCCGACCTTTGATAGTGATGCGCAAGTGCGCGGATCAAGTGGAACACGCTAAATATTGCAATAGATATTTTGTAGATATTAATGAAGATATCTGCGACAAGTGCAAGCATGATCCGTTATTTCGACAGGAATTGGTTGAAAACAGGATCAACGTGCTTGAGCAACGGTTAGCGAAATGGACCCCCTGTCCACATGCAAAATCAGAACGCACAATCGAAAAAAAATGCTGCGGTGGAAAAACAAGCAAAGTAGAAATCGTTGAGTGTGGGCTATACAACGGAACCGTGGAAAAAACTAGATGTGTAACCTGTGAACGAAAATACATAATCAGCGTGACAATGAGCCAACACGGAATCGGTGATATTATTTGCGGAATGTATGTAATTGCTGGAGCACAGAAAGCAAATCCAGAGGCGATTATCAGATATTACACACATAAGCCCGACTGGGCAGGATTGATGGATGGAATTGAAGCGCTAGACATAAAAAAAATGTGTGGCGTTAATAACGTCAAAAACTTTTGCTATGACTATAAAGGTGAGTTGAGAGCAAAAGCAGTACGAAAAGATTGGTACAGCAAAGTATTGAATGTTAAACCAGCAGTTCCAAAATTACGGAATATCAAAGGGATTGAAACGCCAATACACGCGCAAAAACCGTATGTAGTTATTGCTCCGTTTGCTGCATGGCAACAGCGAGAGTGGCCATTGACGCATTACATGCACTTAGAAGTAAAACTTCAAAAGGCAGGATATAAAACTGTAATAATCGGAGATGCAGGGCAGCAAAGGAAGTTACGCAAAAACTTTTCAGGGGCATGTTTTTGGGGACAATCACCGCAGGCAGTATGCAACCTGATATTGCACTCACAATGTGTAATCGGCAATAATTCGGGCATTGCACATCTGGGTGGTTTGCTTGGCGTGCCAACTGTGGCAGTGCATGCACAATTGGGTTCGGAAACGACTTTTTCACTAACTAACGTTGTTTCTGTTATGCCAAGTAACGCACATTGTTCACCGTGTCATTTTCAAATGCCTCATTTCATTGCTGCTTGTGATCGAGGATGCTGGGCATTAATGGGGATATCGCCAGATCGTGTTTTTGATACTGTAATGCAAACAATCACAATAAAAAAAGGGGCTGTGGCATGATTATTAAGCAACCCTGTGAATTTTGTGCTGGGATCATAGAAGTGTCCGAAAGGCAAGTGCGCAGATATAAGAAATTTTGGTGCCCGATCTGTGCGCACATTAACGATATTAGCGCAATAAGCACAAAACACAATGCACAGCAAACCCACGAAGCAAAGTTATTTTGGTATGAAATCGATCAATCTAAGGAGACGACCGATATGGAAATTTCTTTCACCCGTCCTTGTTGTCCGTGGCAACTAGTGGACGAAATCAAGGAAAAATACCCCGGTGCGGAAATCAAATTTCCGGCAGGGGGAAAATTGGAAGAATGGGGTCCGAAAAAAATCATCTTGGTCGGTGTCGATGATAAGCATGAGGCAGATATTGCCAATATTGTTGCGAAGCACCGTATCAAAAAAGTGGAAAACATTGAAAAACAAGAACCTGTAGTAGTAAAGGAGAATACCGTGACAGAAAATAAACCTCAAGAAGCGCCTAATATCGGTGAAGCACTAGATGCGTGGTTCAAATCTATGTTGGCCGGAAAATTCAAGGAAGTTGAAACTGTTCAAAACAAGTTCAACTTAACTATCAACAACATGATGACCCAGGCAGAAAAAAAATATGCTGGACTGGAACAGCAATTCGAAGGTTCGATTAAGGATTTTCGCGCAAGTGTAGATAGTTGTTTGAAAGCGGTGAAAAATCTTGAAAACAAACAGGCTGAGCAGGTAAAAAATCTGAATGCTAAGAATGCAATTCAAGATCAAAAACTTGCCAAAGTTGTTGAGTGCATCAATAACCTTGCGAAAGCATTACAGGCTGCAGCTGGCGTTATTAACCTATAAGTTGGAGGGGGAATTATGGGACAGAATACCAGCAGAGAAAAATCACCGACTGATGCTTATCCGCTACCTGATAAGGAAACTTTGGCAAAGGCACGGGCACGAGAAGAAGCCTTAGCAAGAGAGCGCGAAGAAGCGCAAAAAAGAGAAAATGAAAAACACAGACAAAAGCGCAGTGTAACTACGCTTGCAGTTCGCAATGTCAAGAAAAACCCTGACTTGCTATTGTTCGGGCTGGCTGTGTTTATATGCGTTTGCTTCGGATACTGTATAGCACGTGTCAAATATGGGCTAACTGCAGAGCAAATTAAGGTTGGAATCGAAGAATTTGTATATGTCATTATTGCATTCGTTACTGGTGTTGCAGTTATAATCGGGAAATTGCACACAAAAGCAGGTACACTTGCGCGAAAATGGTCTAACGACACTGAGCGCCCAGACAATGAAGTGGACGAATACCAGCGTACTATCACCCCACGCTAGATAGGGGGTAGCAAGCATGTTTAGAAAACCAAAATCAAAAAAAGAATTGAAGTTGTCTAAAAAAGGCAAACTGCAAGACCAGGAATCAACGAAACCACATTTTGAAACATTTCATGACGTGTTGCTGGACGTATATAAGCATAAAGAATGCGTGGCAACTACTCCGTATGAACGCACAGAAACACTAACTAAGATGGTCGACAAGTCATATCGTCCAGTAGGCATACACGACATCGGCGGTGAGGGAATAATCCTAAAAGCAACAGACGAAATAGATCAAATTCGCGCAATTAAAATAGCGCTGCCCTATGAGCAGGCAAAAGGCGTGCAGATTATACGTTTTTTCGATAAGATCAAGGCGAATTGGAATAAATCTACACGCAACATATATTCCGAACGATTTCGGCTAGGCGCAAAATTACAAAAAAAAGTACATACTATGCTACATGAGGAAAATATTACTTTTTTTTCTGTGCCTGACGTGCTCAAGATTTCAGGCGATCCACTGTATTATGAAATGCCGTGGATAGAATCAGTCTGCATAATTGATTGGTTGAAAAATAAAAACACACTCCAGTATTCGCTTAAGATGTTTGGTGTATTATTGGACGCAATAATTTGGTTACATGACAAGCGAATTTTGCATCGTGATCTTAAATCTGCAAATATCATGATGGGGAAAAATAATTCGCTGGTAATACTTGATTGGACACTATCAAAAGAAATAGGTGACCGAAACCTTACAGTGAGTGGTACTCCTGGTGGAACCGAGGGACATGGTAGTCCCAAAATGATAATTGATCAGGCAATGCGAGAAGCATCTTACTTGGATGATCAGTTTTCCCTTGGAATGATCTTGTGGGAATTTGTGGCTCAGAGGTTTTTGCCCAGGATGCACAAGGACGATTACAGTGATGAGAAAATGGTTCGCAAATTTATTAAAAAATTAAGCCAATTTTTGCCTGCCCAACTTGTGCCAATTTTTTTGCGAGCAACAGAAATTAAAGAAGAGCGACGATACACAACTGTAGCAAAAATGAAAGAAGCATTCGACCAGGCAGTGGCATCAATATCTTTCACTAAAATGGAAGCAATCGATATCGACGACGATGAATTTGATGAGCCAGAATTAAGCCATGAGCCAGAAATAAAACAGGACTTACTTGAGCAATACCTTGAGCAGATGTGCGAAAAATGCACAAATAAATGGTGTAGAGATACAAAATTCTGCCAGGCCCTATTGAGGCAAGTGGCAGACATGATAACTTTTTTCAAGGAGCATCAACAATGAGATATATTACAGTTATTATATTACTACTATGTGTTGTTGGCTGTGGCAGCGCCCACTATGATTATGTACAGTCTAGCAACCAGGCATTTGAAGCAATCGTGCCTAATTATTGTGCATACATCGCAAAAGATGAATCGTTAAGCAAATTAGACAAAGAAATCAGGTTGAAGACTGCAAAAGAAGCGCTTAAGATGAGTCAAGAAGAATTAGCGAGGGTCGAAAAATGAAACTGGAAGACGTCCAAAACGATCTTATTAACCTGACCGAGACTGAGCTTAAGGGAGTGATGGGCGATTTGTGGGACAAATACAAGGACGAGGCACAAGACTGGCTGAAGTTATTAGCGCAGTTACAATTGGCTATAGCGCAGAATAAGACCCCCGAAACAACAGAATGCACACGCAAACACGCCCAAGCAGGCATGCGATGCTTTTTGCGGCGTGTGCGTGGTGATGCCGAAGAAGCAGTCGGCAATTTTGTGCAAGCATTTTTTGACATGCTGCTTAATCGCGCGGTGGCACTTGGTAAGGATGCGTTAAACAAGTTTGGTGACAAGGCAGAAGAAGTGATCGATAAGTTGGAGGATAAACTCGATGGCAGGGATTGAACTTAATGGCGGTGGTGGCACTACTGAAACAGGAGCTACCATCAAGACTAAACTGGAAGCGCTATCTGCTGGCAGTCGTCTTGGTATAGATTACATCGACGAAGGCACTGCCAAAATACTTACTGCTGATGAACGAACAGCAATAGCTGGAGCAGTACTGATGGCTGGCAGAGCGACAGGGCAAACTATTGCTGGTGGAACTGCTGCCAGCGAAAATCTTACGCTGACCAGTACAAACCACGCGACAAAGGGAAATATTGTTCTCGGATCATCTAGTTATTACAGCGAAACGTACGACGTGCTCGGACTAGGCGTAGTGCCGACTGGCGCAGCAAATGGAAAACTTTGGTGCAATGGACACCTTTGGCTTAACAACGGTAGTAGTGAGGTGCGGCTGTCTGTTGGGAGCTCATTTTCCTGGGGTGGTGGCCTGGGAGGTCAGGCCGCAGGGGACACGATAGTATACGGCTACAAAAATGATGGTGGTGACTATGGCATTGATTTTAGGACTGGATCGTCACACACATCAAAAATGCGTATAAACCGAACTGGTAGCGTTGACATAGCAGCAGATACACGCACTCAGAGCATTATCTGTGATGGCGATATCGGTAACGGGATATCCAGCACAAACATAATCACAGGTGTTACTGATACACCGACATCAGATCCAGGCTGGGCATCATCTAGCACAGTAGATATGACTGCGCCAGATGGCTACATCAAAGCATACGTTGGCACACAGGCAGTTGTTGTGCCTTATTGGAATACATAAGATTGGGGGAAATCATGGACGAAAAAGAATTGGAAATACTAAAACTTAAGGCAAAAGCATACGATTTGAGCATGCGCGTTAATAATTTGCGTGTTCAGGCGCAGCAAATCGAGCGTGAAATAATTAAAACCAACCAGGAAATTGAACGCATTGAAGGGGAAAAGGATGGGGATAATAACGAAAACGCTGTCGCTTGATGTAGAAATCGAGAAACTAACCGAAGAGATACTGGACGCACCTTAACTGTTTGGTCTGGGGCAAACAATACACGATCGTATTTGATGATAGAACGAAATACATTATAATTTTCCAATAATCTCCTATCCCCCACCCACTCATTTTGTTTGCCGGGGTGATACAATTCACCCCGGTTTTTACCTACGAACGCGGACTTTAGAAATTGTTACGTGCCTCGATGGAATTGTGTAAAGTTCCAAAGTAGCATTCATAAGTGGTTTTCCGGTTAATACTGCTAATTTGTGGCGGTCAAGGAATACAGAACATTGATTGCCAAGCACCATCGCAGTAAAAGTATGCCATTTACCTGGTATAACAAATTTTTTTCGGTCTTTAATTAAAATATACTTTTTGCGTGGTGATCTCTCTGTCCTTAGACAGTGAAATCTATCACGGCGACCATCTAAAATAAACCAATAATCGCCTAGATATATTCGAAATTCTCTATTGCGTATTTTGAATTTAACTTCGAATTTCAAATTGCCTGAGAATTTCCTGTTGCAGATCAAACGCTTAGATTCATCATTACCACCACTATTGTTTAATTCAACACCATTGCGTGCCCATTTTAGTTCATCACTGCTCCCTGTCCAATGCCAACGTGTTTTTGCAGATTGGTGAGAAAAATTGCAGTAGTAGTACAATGGTGATTCCTGACCAAATGCACGCAATACATTTTCTATCTTCTCAGCAATATCATCTCTGTTTTTTCGCGTTGCTCTGCGATATAGAAATAACAACTTTGGATGAATACTACGTTCTATATTAAGCAATTTTTTGTTGTATGCGTCTAATGTTTCTAATTTTGATCTGCACGTTTTTGTCATTGCTGGATCAACAGCAAACGGTGAATTGATAACTGTGCGATAGTGTTTGATAGCACCCGTTTTTCTGCCCATTTTCTCAAGTGATTTGGCTAATAGGAAATGTGCTTCGGCATTGTTTTCATCTATTTTCAGCACTTTTTTGGTTAGTGTGTAGGTGTTTGAATATCTGCGCTGCCGAAATCTTTTGCGTGCCACCAGCATCAATGCATCTGTAACGTCATCAGCATGCGCAAAAGATAGTAATAATAGCAATAATATATATCTCATAATTTTTCCCCCACTGATATATTATATTTATATATACGATTATTGTTTGCCATGTGCAAGAAATTTTATTGGCGAGTGTATTCTTTTTTCCATAATCCACTTAGTTCAGGATGTCCACCTTGCCATGGTTTTTTACAACCAATGAAGTGCAATAGCCTGGTTTGTGGGTTTTGATGTTTGATATAGTGACGTGTCCAGGCGTTATAGATATCTGAATTTAGCCGTTTCCAATTCCCTCTTAATGTTCTTTCTTCAATATCCTGATCGCCGATTCGATAATCACCCGCCATCTTTTTAGCAAGTTTGAGGCACTCGTCACGCGGGTTAAATCCGGCGGGGTGAATCACCATTCCCGAATTGAAACGCTTGCTTGTGGTGCACGCACACACTTCTTTTGTGTTTCGTGCAATAGCCTTAAGGTGGGAGATATCACCCAGGCAAATCATGTCCGAATCAATGAAAATAACAGGACCGTCACTGACAAGATACTTATCGAATTTGAAGAAAACGCTATTGCTTTCTCGACAGGGTTGGTTCCAGGCTGCTACGTATTTGTAATCATCTTCCTTTATTTGGTAAAATTTACATTCAGGATGGATATAGGAAAATTGGGCGGGCAATACATCTTTGGTATGCATTACCACAAAGTCAACATCATCTAATTGCTTTCTATGCAC
>Ga0272440_1003116_pt1 | contig 12533 bp, 6 predicted proteins | sample SSMMMBAug17_FD_192440 | JGI IMG/M metagenome (GOLD analysis project Ga0272440, IMG submission 192440) | Marine sediment archaeal communities from Little Sippewissett salt marsh, Falmouth, MA, United States - SSM-MMB-Aug17 | ecosystem: Environmental > Aquatic > Marine > Wetlands > Sediment ...
TCGAATCCTAAATAGGGTCGATAAGTTTTTCAAGGAAATCATCTATTAATTTTTAAAGCATAACATAGATATAAATATTTTTCAGTTAAAAATAAGAAGGATATATATTATTTTAGATTTCTGGTTAAGTCAGGTAAAAATGATGTGAATATATTTGATATGGATTTGGCCAGAATAAAAAATTTAATTATTAAAAATCATCGTAACCTCTTTCATCCTGATCTAAGGGGATAACTTCATCAGGTGGAGTCCAGGTTAATTGTGTTGAAGATTCTACATTATTTAATTGTTTTTCATCATCCATATCCCAGGAAGAGTCATGTTCTATCTTTGTGATAGTAATATCATCACATAATTTAAACTTGCTAATTTGTTCCTTTAATTCTCTGGAAAGAGTTTTTAATTGAACAGCAGCGCCAGCAGTTTCTTGACTCCTTGTACTCATATTTTCTGTGGCAGCACTAATTTGACCCATGCCATCATTTAATTGACTCATAGCAACAGCTTGTTCTTTACTGGCAACATTTATGTCTTCAACAAGGTCTCTTACTTTTACAATATTTTCAACAATAATTTCAAGGGAGCCAGCAGTTCTTTCTGCAATATTAACACCTTCATTAACTTTTTTATTTGATGTTGCAATTAGTTCAGCTGTTTCTTTAACAGCTTGTGCACTTCTGCCAGCAAGATTTCTAACTTCCTGAGCAATCACAGCAAAGCTTTTTCCAAACTGACCAGCACGAACAGCTTCAACTGTAGCATTTAATGCAAGAATATTAGTTTGAGAAGCAATTTCATTAATAACATTGATGACTTTTGAAATGTTTTGAGAAGATTTATGAATTTCTTCCATAGATGATATCATTTGTGTCATTTCTTCTTTACCAGAAATGGCAGCTTGAACACTATCATCTGCTAACTGGTTGGCTTTTGCTGCATTATCAGCATTTAAATTAATTTGTTGATCAGTTTCATGAATGCTTGCAGATATTTGCTCTACTGAAGCAGCTTGCTCCTGAGATCCTTCTGATAAGCTCTGACTAAATGATGCTAACTGTGAAGAAGATGCTGCTACATCATCAGTAGCATTTCCAACTTGTTTCAATATACTGTTAAAAGAACTTAGAACATTATTAATGGAGTTTTTCATCATAGCGTGATCGCCCTTATAGTCTCCATCCATTCGAACTGAAAGATTGCCTTCAGCCATTTCTTTGAGAATATTTTGAGATTCATTTAATGGTTTTATAAAGGCTTCTACAATACCATTAGCATTTTTTACTAATTGAGCATATGATCCTGTAAATCTAATGCAATCACCTCTTGTTTCAAGTTCACCTGCCTTAACAGCTTCAATAAGTTTTTTTATTTCTGCATTTATTTCTTTTTCACCACTAATATCAAGAACATACTTAACAGCTCCAATGATTTCTCCCTCGTTGTTTTTTACAGGAAAGCCAGTATACCTTATAGGCATATTCATTATATCAGGTTGAACATATGTTTCACTAGTAAAAATACTGTCTTCTTTCATTGCTTTCTGCAACATACATTCATCAGTTAAACAATGTTCTGATGCATAAAAATCATAACACTTTCTACCTGTCATTTCTTTTGGTGTTTTACCAACGAGCTTTGCACCTTCCTGGTTGATAGTTAAAATTGTAAAATCTTTATCTACTTCAATAACTGGTGTAGGTAAACGATCCAGGTTATTCATTAGTTTTTGTTGTGTTCCCATCATATCAATCAAAATATTATTAAGTGCTTCAGCCATCTTTCCCATTTCATCTTTTTGTTTAATATTCAAGGGTTCTGATATATCGCCATTTGAAACCTTTCCTGCAAAATCAACAACTTTTATAATGGGCTTGATTATAACTCGTGCTAAGAATATTCCCATAGTAAAACCTAAAAGAATTGACAGAATACCAATTGAAAGCATTAATTTTCCTGTTTTACTAACTCTTTTTTCTACATCATGACTAAAGCGTTCCATTTCATTCCATCCAGATTCTGCAACCTCTTTTGATAGTTCTACAATTTTAGGAGCAAGAGGAAGAATAGTGTTTTGTATTTCATTATCCATTTTTAAAATAACAGCTGCCAGGCCTTCAAAAGCATCAAGGTAATCTTCGATATTATATACTAGTTTTTCATTGCCTTCTATATTCTTGTTTTCCATATCTTCAAGTATGCTATTTAAAATTGAGACAGCACGTTCTAATTGGTCAGGTTGTTTGTCTAATAAAAAACTATTTACTTCTAGTTCAGCCTTAATGAATCGTTTTAGTGCTTTTAATGAACTGTCTAAAACATCTAATTGAAAAGATTCTTGATTTTTAATTACAATATCATTTAGTTTTGTTTCAATTATTTTGGCTGATTCAAACAATTCTTTTTTAGTAATATTACCAGCTGTGATTCGAATAGCTACTTTATTAAATTTATCAATAAAATCATGGCTGGTTTCTTCTATTTGCCTTAATTGTGCTACCTGATCAGCCTTTTTTATCTTTTTCTTAGCTTCAAGAAGAAGCTCATTTACTTTTTCAATATGTTTTTGTGCTCTTTTAAGATCTTTATCTTTGTTTAAATATAAAAATTTGTCTACAGCAGTTCTCATGGATAGAACTTCAGAACGAATGTCATTGGCTACAATAACCCCTCTGGCAACTTCATCTTTTAAATATTTCAACCTGTTTCCCAAAGAAACAAACTGAATAAATGAAATTATAACCACAACGATAATTAAGCATGTAATAATTAAATAACCAGAAAGAATCTTGGCCCTTAATGTCAACTGCATAGTGAAAGGCTCCTTTTGATCAGACTGAAAAATAGTTTTTTTTAAAAAATGACTTTAAATATAGCATTTAAGTATAAAAAGATATAAATTTGAGCAAAATTCATGCCATATACTTTTGTATATTTGCTGTTCTAAAAAACAAAAAATATTAAATTTAAACAACTATTTTATGCAATGAATAATCTGAAAAAGATAAAGGGTCAAGTGTAAAAACGAATATATTTAATTGAAATAAGCCAATGATTTATGTTAGGATACAATTTATGCGGTTATTAAACCCTGTTAGTCGCATAAAAAAATATCAAAAAAATTTATGTTCAGAACTTTATAAAACTTATTAGGAGGTTAATAATTATGTCGAACCACGAAAAAATATTTCAGTGTCAAACAGTTAATTGTGGATATTTTTACAATCCCGAAAAAGGGGATCGAAAGGGAAAAATTTCAAAAGGTGTAGAATTTGAAGATTTACCCGAAGATTGGAAATGCCCAATTTGTGGTGCTGGTAAGAAAATGTTTAAATCATTGGCAAGTAGTAACTGACAATAATACAAATGCCCCCATTTTGCCGATTAGCATAACCTAAAAAAATGAGATATTTTCAATGAAAAACAATTATCATTCAATATTAGCAACTGTTAAATCTGAAAAACGAAAGACCTTAGATGAATTTGAATCAAAACAAATTCTCAAAGATTTTGATATTCCAATTGTTCAAGAAAAAATAACTTTTTCTGAAAATGATGCAATTAAAGCTGCTGAAAAATTAGGATATCCAGTTTATATTAAAGGCATAGGTCGTAATTTATTACATAAAACAGAATTAGGACTTGTATTTGGAAATATTACGAATGATAATTTGGTCAGACAGGCTGTTTCAGACATTAAAAAAGCAGCAAGAGATGATGTCGAAGGGTTTCTTGTTCAATCCCAGGTATATGGAAAAAGAGAATTGGCAGCTGGTCTTTTTCATGACCCACAATTTGGACCGATAATAATGTTTGGTGTAGGAGGAATTTTTGCTGAAGCTTTGAATGATGTTGTATTTCGATTAGCTCCTATAAACAGGTTTGATGCTTGTGAAATGATTAATAGTATAAATGCAAGATCTATATTGAATTCATTTAGAGGAGAGGCTCCTGTTAATAAAGAAAAATTAATTAACATTTTATTGGGACTTTCAAGTTTAGCTACAGTTTTACCTGAAATAGGAGAAGTGGATATTAATCCATTGGTTGTCTCTAAAGATGGTGATATTAAAGCTGTTGATGCCTTAATAATCTTAGAATATGAAAAAATTTCTACTAAATACCCTTCTCCCATTCCACCATTAAATCTTGGTCCTTTGTATTATCCTAAATCTATAGCTTTCATAGGAGCTTCAAATCGTATTGGCAAATGGGGACATATGCTTTTAACTAATGCTCAAAGTGGAGGGTATAAAGGTAAAATTTTTCTTGTTAACCCTAAAGGGGGTAAAATATCAGGTATTAAGGTTTTTAAAACTGTTGATGAAATCCCCGAAGCTGTCGATCTTGCAATTATAACAATTCCAGCAAAATCTGTGATTGAACTTATTCCTCAGTTAAAGCAAAAACAAGTTAAAGGTATGCTTGTAATTACATCTGGTTTTCGTGAGATTGGATCTGAAGGATATGATCTGGAGAAAAGCCTTGTAAAAGAAGCTAAAAAAGCTGACATTATAATTTTAGGACCTAATACAATGGGGATTTGTAATCCTCATTTTCAGTTTTATTGCAGTGGTGCTCATGTTCATCCAAAACCTGGATCTACTGTTTTGGTATCACAATCTGGAAATATGGGAACACAGCTTCTTGCATTTGCTGAACAGCAAGGAGTTGGAATCAGGGCTTTCAGTGGATCAGGTAACGAAGCCATGACTACTATTGAAGACTACATGGAAGCTTTTGAACTGGACAAAGAGACAAAATCAGTAGTTCTTTATATAGAAAGTGTAAAAAATGGCCGACGTTTTTTTGAAAGTGCCCGAAGAATGTCGCCTTCAAAACCTATTGTTATATTAAAAGGTGGAAGAACAAATGAAGGTGGAAAAGCAGCCCAAAGTCATACAGGTGCAATGGCATCTGATTCAAAAATTTTTAATGCAGCATGTAATCAGGCGGGAATTATCCTTGTAAAAAAACCAATGGACCTTTTGGATTTATCTGCTGTTTTTTCAGCCTTACCTTTGCCCAAGGGTAATAGAATTGCAATCATGACACTCGGTGGAGGATGGGGAGTTGTAACATCAGATTTATGCTCTGAATATGGACTTGAACTGCCAGAATTATCTGAACAAATTCTTAAAAAATTTGACTCAATGCTACCATCTTTTTGGAGTCGTGCCAACCCTGTTGACCTGGTTGGAGAAGGGCAGCCAGACTTACCCTTTATAGGGTTAGAAACCTTATTACAATGGGATGGATGTGATGCTGTAATTCATTTAGGTATACATGGTCGTCGTTTATTTGTAGACAGAATGATATCATCAATAAGTCAGGTTGATCAAACATATGATAAGGATTTTTTAGAAAAAGTAGAAATGACTAATCAAGATTATGAAAAAAAATATATATCACATATTATTAAAATGATAGAGAAATATAAAAAACCTGTTCTTGGAGTCAGCCTGTTAACTGACAAAGATGACCAGACATTATACTCAATTCCTGATAGCAAATATAAATGTGTACTATTTCCCTCTCCTGAACGTGCTGTTTTTGCTTTAAGTAGAATGTGTAGATATCAATTATGGAAAAACAATCATAAAACAGATTAAAAAAAAATTTTTGGAAAAAATCTTTTGAGTATTTAAAATGTATATTCGTCTGATTCAAAATATTTTAAAAATAGAACAAAGAAAAAATTCGATCCAATATCTTTTGTGCTTTCAACATTTATTTCGCCTCCCATAAGCTTAATAAGTTTTTTGGAAAGCGTCAATCCGAGACCAACGCCGCCATATTTTCTGGTCATAGACATATCAGCCTGACAAAAACGTTTGAAAATAGTTTTTAGCTTATCATGATCTATTCCTATACCAGTGTCCTTGACACTAAAGTAATAACCAACGTAATCAGAATCATTATCAGATTTTGTTTTTGAATTGTCTTTTACCAATTTACAGCTAACAGTTATTGAACCAGTATCTGTGAACTTAATTGCATTATCAATTAAATTTACTAAAACCTGTTGTAATCGAACAGGATCACCATATACTGTAATAAAATTATTTAAATCTATATTACTTATATAATCTAAGCCTTTAGAAAGAGCTTTATTTTTCATCCTATTTTCAATAATATTAAAAGTATCAATAATCGAAAAAGGGATATTTTCAATATTAATCTGATTTGATTCAATTTTTGATAGATCAATTATATCTTTTATTATGTTTAAAAGTGCTTCACTGCTTAAATCTATTATTTGAAGATATTCTTTTAGTTCAGGATCATCAATCAATTCATTTAAAAGTTCAGTCATTCCAATTATTGCATTTAGAGGTGTTCTTATTTCGTGACTCATATTAGCTAAAAACTCACTTTTAGCACGATCAGCATCTTCAGCAATTTGTTTTGCTTCCTGTAACTCAATTTTATGGCGATGTAGCTCAAGAAATATTTTTACTTTAGCAATTAATAAGTTTTCATTAAAAGGTTTTGTTATGAAGTCAATTCCACCGCTTTTAATTCCCTTCATTTTATAAACTTCATCTTTATAAATGGCAGAAAGAAAAATGATAGGAATATACTTATTTTTCTCTATTTTTCGTATTAATTCAGCAGCTTCAAAACCATCCATCCCTGGCATCTGTACATCCATAAGGATAAGGGCAAAGTCTTCTCGAACTGTTTTTGCCACAGCCTCATTACCATTCATAGCCCTGACAAATTTTGCATCAAGATCTTCCAAAGTACTCTCCATGGCAATGAGATTATCTTCGCGATCATCAACTATTAAAATTTTTGGAATATTCATTAGCTTTTTAACCATACTCGCATCGTTGATATTAACCGATCAATATCAACAGGTTTGGAAAAGTAATCATTGGCACCGGCACCAATGCAACGTTTTCTGTCTTCTTTCATGGCCTTTGCTGTTAAGGCCAAAATAGGTAATTTTTTATATTTAGAGTGTTTTCTTATTCTTTTAATGGCTTCATATCCATCCATTTCTGGCATCATTATATCCATTATAACAATATCTATTTCCTCTGATTCATTTAGAACATCTAATGCTTCTTTTCCATTAGTAGCTTTAAAAACTTCAAGCTTATAATCTTCAAGCTCATCACTTAGAGCAAAAAGGTTACGCATATCGTCATCTACAATAAGAACTTTTTTTCCATTCATAAAACTATCAACTTCTTTATTCAGTTTGATTCTTTTTTTCTTTTTATTATTCATATTATTTAAAACTGAATGGAGAAAAAGAGTTGTTTCATCAAGTAACTTTTCATAGGACATTGGTCCTTTGAGAACAACAGAATCAGCATATTTTTTTAATGCAAATCCTTCGTTATTATTAAGTTCTTTTCCTGTGTAAACAACAACTGGAGGAGGGCTCTGAAATTCGATTTTTGATATATTTTCAAGAACTTCAAATCCAGAAATATCAGGTAAAAGCAAATCAAGGATAACACAATCAAAGCTATTATTTCTTATTAATTTTATTGCTTCTCCTCCTGTTCCGCAAGTTGTAACGTTTATTGTTTCAAATTCGTGTAATTCTTTAACAATTTTTCGAAGATTAGGGTCATCTTCTACAACTAACAATTTTTTTTCTTTAAAAATTTTTTTTTCCTGGTTTATTATAATTTCAGGTTTTTTATTAATTCTTCTGGAAATTTTTTTTATATAATCAGATTCATCACTTTTATCATTTGCTTTTTTATTATCAGGTGAAATTGGTAGATTTAGAGTAAAAGTTGACCCTTTGCCTTCTGAGCTATACAAAATTATTTCTCCACCAATCAGGTTAGCAAGATCTTTACTAATAGACAATCCAAGACCTGTTCCACCATATTTTCTTGAAGTAGTTCCATCTACTTGTTGGAAAGCCTTGAAAATCATTAGTTGATCCTCTTTTGGAATTCCAATTCCAGTGTCAATAATTTTAAAAGAAATAAGTTTATCAGAAGGGATACTTGAAAGAATACTATAATCATAATCTGTAGGATGTGAAATAATGACTGAAACACTTCCCTTTTCAGTAAATTTTATTGCATTTCCTATCAAGTTACGAAGTATTTGTTCAAGTCTTTGTCTATCTGAAATAATGGTTTCTGGTAATTCCTCACTAATTGAAATATTGAATTTAAGTCCCTTTTCTTCAGCAGATGTAATAAAAAGATTGTTCAAATTTTCTTTGATATATTCAAGCCAAACAGTTCCATATTTGATATTCATTTTACCAGCCTCAATTTTTGCAAGATCCAGGATATCATTTATAAGTTCAAGTAGTTCTTTTCCGCTGTTATGGATTATCTTTGCAGATTCAACTTGTTTTTCTGTTAAGTTTTTTTCTTTATTTATAGACAATTTTTTAGAAATTAAAAGTAAACTATTCAAGGGAGTTCTTAATTCATGAGACATGTTAGCAAGAAATTCTGACTTATAATTATTTGAAATTTCTAATTCTCTGGCTTTATGTATTAATTCTTTTCTAGCAATCTTAAGTTCTTGATTTCTCTGCTCAATAGCTTCTTTTTGTTTTACAAGGTTATTTGACTTTTCAATTAGTTCAGAATTAGTAACTCTTAGCTCTTCATCTTGTTGAAGGAGTTTTTCATTAGCTTCTCTAAGTTCTTCTGTTTTAGCTTTCATTATATAATTAGCTTCGCGTAGCTCTTCTTGTTGTACTTGAAGCTCATTAGATTGAACTTTTGTCTTCTCAAGGAGTTCGCTGGTTTTTTGGGATTCTTGTGCTGTATGAATTGCAAGTGCAACCAGGCCTTTAACCTGATTAAGAAAATGAATTTTTTGTTCTGTAAAGCTTTGAAAGCCCCCCAATTCTATAACAGCTTTTACTTTGTCGTTCAGGATAAGAGGCATTGCTATTAAATATTTGGGCGAAATATTTCCAAAGCTGGATTTAATAATAAGATAATCTTGAGGAATGTCTTTTATAATAATGTATTCTTTCTTTCTTGCAGCCTCACCAATCAGTCCTTCACCTTCATTAAAGCGCATATTAAGATATTTATTTTCCTTTAAAGCATAGGAACCAGCCATTATAAGACAATTCTCCTTAAAATCATTCACATAAAAAGAACCTACTGAACATTCCAGGTATTTTACCAAAAATGCAATTGTTTCTCTTGATAGTTCATAGACATCTTTTCCTCCACCCATTTTTTCAGCAAGTTGAGCATGACCGCTCTTAAGCCAGTCATTATCGCTATTTATCTGGGTAATTTCACGCAAGCTTTTAGTCATTTTTTCAAGAGCCAGACCTATTTCATCCTGATCGCAGCGTAAAGGAATATTTTGAGAATAATCACCCTGAGCAACTAAATTTGCATGAACAACTATACTCTTAAAATTGTCAATCATACTGTTGACAGAGTATGCAAGAGTATCTTTTTTACTTTTTATTGTTATTTTACGTGTAAAAATTCCCTTTGATATTTCTTCACAAACAGCTGATACTTCTTGTAGAGAATTTACTACTTTTGCAAAACTATTTTCCACCTGTCCAAATTCATCTTTTCTTTGCTTCCTTTTTTCATAGATAATTTCCAAATCACCTAAAGCAACACGCTCTGCAAGACCTGTCAATCTTGTAAGAGGTGCAGAAATGCTTCTGGCAGCAAAGAATGCAACAATAATGACTATAATAGCTGCAATAAATATTATAAAAGCTGCTATACTTTGTTGATGACGAACAATAGCAAAAGCTTGAGATACTGGTGTTTCTGTAATTATAGCAAATTTTGAATGACCAATTTCTAGTTCATTATGAGTGCCAAGGACTTCTTGACCTGAAAGTCCTTTATAAAAAAAAGTCTCTCCATGCTTATTATTAAAATGAAACATAACATCTGATTTCTTTATTTCTTCAAGCCATAGTTTTGTTTGTAAATTTTCGGCCTTAACTGTTAAAGAATTTTTAGTTGGAGAAAAGTGTGAAGTGGATCTTACAAAAAGATCCGTGCCTATCATGTAAGATTCTTCATCTCCAGCAATACCTTTGTGCATAATTCTATTTATACCATCTACTGATATTTGCGCTGCTAAAAGTCCAATTTTATTATTGTGATTATCAAAAATAATTGTTACCCAAAAAGCAACAGACATTCCTTTAGATGGGATATATAACTCAAAATCTGAAAAATGAGGGTATTCTTTTTCATTTGTCATACGACATGCTTTGGCAAATTTGCTATTGGAAAATTTGCCATTGAAAATGTTAGTACCTAAATCTTTTTCATAAATTAACGAGTAAAGGATGTCACCATTACTGGAAATTATGTAAATATTATTATAATTATAAGTATTTACTATGTTTGCAAATTCATCAGAATAGTTTTGAACAAGATATTTCCAGTCATTACTTTTTACGAATTCATTGGCAGAAAGCCCGGACATAGAGTGAAATAGTTCCAGATCTTTGATCATTTCGCAAATTTTGGATTCTCCTGCCTGTATTAGAAGTGGTTTATATTGATCACGAAAAAATTTTTCTATTGTTCTAGTTTTAAGGTCAGCTATTGTTTCCAAATCTATTTTTATATGATGAATTATTTCTTGTTGAATTTTTTTAACACTTATTATGCTAACTGTAATAAGAGGTAATAATGCTATACATAAAAACCAGATTAGTTGATATTTAAAAAAACCACTCCAATTTGTTTTTTTTGCAAGAATGTTTTTTAGCATTATATTGCTCCTATACTTTATCCTGCAAAACTGGTGTTTACAAAAGATTTCATTTCAAATTGTCCTTGTAAAAGCCCTGCTTCAAAAGCCAGATCAAATATTTTCTTAAATTCCAATTGATTTGGCCCTAAATTGCGATAAGAAATATGTTCTTTTTTAAGAACGTTAAATACATCTCCAACATTTAGATACATATAATTTTTTTGTAATTCTGCAGCCTTTTTATAGTTTTTATGAATAAACTCTCCTGCACTTTGAAGGCTTGCAACCCATTTTTTTACAGAATTTTTATGTTGCTTTAAAAAACGTTCTCTAATCATAAGAATGCAGCAAGGATGATTAGGGATAATATTTTTTGAATGTTCTATAATATGAACTACACCTTTATTTACTCCTAACATTCCCCATGGCTCAGCTACTGAATAAGCATTAATTTTACAATCCTGCAGCTGTGATACAGTTTCTAAAGGAGGAATTTTTTTTAAACTGATGTCTTGTAAATTATCTATTCCATTGTCTTTAAAATATTTATATAATAAAATTGTATGAGTAGAATGAGAATGAGGAATTCCTATGACTGCTTTACTTAAATCCTCAGCTGACTTAATCTCTGGAGATGAAGCAATAACACTGCCATTACGATGTCCCAAAAGAATACATTTCATATTATTGAAATAAAAAGTTTTCATTGCAAGTGGAGTTAATAAAAAAGCTGCATTCAAAATACCCATATCCAGTTTACCTAAAATTTCATCCCATGAACGACAAAGGTGAGGAGTAATAGAAATGTTTTTATATGTACTGTTATATAGTGCATGAGATACAGGTAAGATAAGATGATCAATAATGGACATATAACCAACATTAATATTTATTTTTGATCCATATGCAATGGCTTTGTTTGGAAAATTTAATAAAGATGAAAACAATGAATAAAAGCCAATTTGTGCTGTCTTATTAAGAAATGTTCTTCGAGTAATAATTTTCATTTTAAATACTCCGCATAATATTATTCAATTTCTTCATTTAATATTTTATCAGCAAGATTAAGAATGCGTGCTGGAAGATTGATACCTAACTTACTAAAAATCCATTTGTTTATTACAAATTCTGGATTTTCAGGTTTTTCAATGGGAATGCTGGCTGGATGATCACCTTTAAGTATTGCTTTAACAAGTTTTGCTGATTGAAAACCATTTTTGTACCTTGAGCCTGCAAAAGATGCTGCTGCACCATTTTTGATTGAAACTCTACCATAACCAAAAATTGGTTTTTTGTATTGCATAGCTATTGGAAAAAGATGTTTTTTTAAAATTGAAGTTACTGGTGCTGAAGGTAAAAGCAAAATAGCATCTCCCTTTTCATCAGTAAAAGATTCTGCCCTGGCAATTAATTCTTCTTTTTTTTCTCCAGTTTCAACAGTAAGTTTTAAGTTCAGCTTTTTAGCCATTGTTTTTGCTACTTCCAGTGATTTAACAGATGGAGTTATTGAAGGCACATGAAGTATATAAACTGTTTTAACTTTTGGGAACATTTTAGTTATAAACCAGAGTCGACGGCTTGTTAGTAAAGTATCTGCAGTGTCAATACCAGTCATATTATTTCCCGAACTTCTTAGTGATAAGACCAATCCTCGGTCAACAGAAGAGGACACAGAAAGAAAAACTACTGGTATCATATTATTAATAGTAGCAGCTTTAAGAGCATCAGCTTCTATACCTCCACCAGCGATAGCAATATCGGGTTTTGCTTCAATCAATTCTTTTGCTAATGATATTAATTGTCTTTTTTTCCCATATGCGTTTTTAACTATAAATTTAATA